>Ga0157372_10001354_pt1 | contig 26495 bp, 18 predicted proteins | sample C55metaG_FD_115307 | JGI IMG/M metagenome (GOLD analysis project Ga0157372, IMG submission 115307) | Corn rhizosphere microbial communities from Kellogg Biological Station, Michigan, USA - C5-5 metaG | ecosystem: Host-associated > Plants > Roots > Rhizosphere > Soil | place: USA: Michigan...
AAGACAAAGCAATTCCTGATTATGGCAGGTCTTGCGATGAGAGTAGCACTACTTTAAGGGCTTATAAAGGTTCCTTCAGTTTATTCCTCATCTTCCCCACCCTCTTGCTGCTGGGGTGGGAGGTCCAGTCGCAACTCACTTAATCCGGCCGCCTTCAGCTCATGGTTCAATTCCGATATGTCGTGGCTTTTCAGCTGGTTCCAACGAGCTTGCAGTGTGTCGAATGCCGCCTCATTCTTATTGACGGCATCAACCTGGGCGACTGTCGGCGCAGCATCGGCCTGTCCAATCTCGGTGTAGAGAGTGATTAGGTTTGTATTAGTAGCAGGCAATGTCGAGACTTTGTCGCCGCCATTCTCATCGGCTCCATCGAGTAATTCGGAGATTCTACGGTCCAGGCTTTCGAGTGAATCCTTAAGTGAACCCGGGGCTGTACCCACCAGCTTGGATATCTGTTCGTGTACGGTTCTGGCCTGAGTAACTGACTCTGAACTTTCACTGAGTACAGCCGCCAGTTTCGTTTCAGCTTCGAGCTGCTGCTGCAGGTCGGTAGCGGTGATTTTCACCCGAGGATCCATCTTCACCTCGAATTCACGAGTTTCGGTGCTTCCTGCGGCAACTAATCGTGCCTGATATTTTCCCGGCACCACCAACGGGCCGAGAGGACCTCGCGGAGTATCGTGAGGTACAGCCGCAATCGGGTACTCGTGAGTGGTTGAAGTCGGTGGCGAATAGCGCAGGTCCCAAAGCCAGCGATGCATGCCACCCTCAGCGGAAAGGATTCGTTGCGGACGCACCCAGTAAAGCGGAATCAACTGCTTCTCCAACTCTTCCGGCGTAATTTCCGGCTTATCGGTGCTCGCGTACCTGCGCACGATCTTGCCCTGCGCGTCCAAAATTTCCAGCGTCACCGGACCTTGAGTGGATGGTGGGAGTATGTAGTCAATCATGGCTCCGTCGGGAGGATTTTTTCCTGCAGGCTCATCTGCCGGCAGAGGCGTATCGGTGTTGGTGTCGCGGCGGACGCGATAAGCCGTCGCGGGCGTTAAAAGATGGGCGGCGCTTGTAGTATTCGCGGCGGTCAATTGGCGCAGCGGCGAAATATCATCGAGGATCCAGAACGAACGCCCGTGAGTGCCCACGATTAAATCGTCGTTGTGCACCCAAAGATCCCGCATGGAAGTGTGCGGCAGATTCAATTGCAGCGACTGCCAGTTGTCGCCATCATCAAACGAAACCCAAACCTCAGTTTCGGTCCCGGCAAAGAGCAGGCCTTTGCGCACTGGATCTTCACGCACGGTATTAACGGGCGCGTTAGTGGGCAGGCCATTAGTAATTTCCTGCCAGGTCTTGCCGCCGTCGTGAGTGCGATAAATATAAGGGCGCAGATCATCGATGCGAAAGTGACTGACTGACACATACGCCGTGTTGTCGTCGAAATGTGAGGCGCTGATTTGAGTGACCTTGCTCCAGTCGGTCAATTCATGCGGAGTAATGTTCTTCCATTTTTTCCCGCCATTTTTAGTTATCCATAGATAACCGTCGTCGGTCCCGGCCCAGATCGTATTCACGTTGTGGAACCCCGGCGCGACTGAATAAATCGCGCCGCGTTGCTTGCCGGCTTTGGGATTGAGGCTTGCCTGGTCACCGACACTGGCCGGAACAGCCGGATGCTCTCGGGTGAGGTCAGGGCTAATGACGCTCCACGAACGCGCGCCATCTTTTGTTTCAAAGAGCACATTGGTGGCGTAGAAAAGAAGATGTGAATCAACCGGCGAGAATACGATCGGCTCAGTCCGATCCACGCGATAGTCGCCTCGAATGGGAATCGGCGTGACATTCTCAACTTGCCCCGTGCTCCAGTGAAAGCGTGAGACTTCGTTGCGTCCCGCGCCGTACACGATGTCGTGGTCCAGCGGGTCAGGCGCAACATAGCCATATTCGATTACGCCGACTGGATGCCAATCACGAAACGTAATCTCTCCGTCGTTGCCGCGAGTAGAAGTGCAAAGCGAACCGCTCTCCTGCTGCCCGCCGCAAACTTTATAAGGGAACGTATCCATCACACTGACGTGATAGATCTGCGCCGTGGGCTGGTTGTACCACGAACTCCAGGTCTCCCCGCCATTCACGCTGACCAGAGCACCTTGATCAGCCACCAGTAAAATAATTTTGGAGTTCTCGGGATTGATCCACAAATTCTGATAATCGTCTCCGCCAGGCGCGCCGCGAATCGAACTCCACGTCTTTCCGCCGTCGGTCGAACGCACGGTAACAATGCTCGCGCTGTAAACCACGTCGGGATTTTTCGGATCAACTCTCGGGATGGCAAGATCGCCGCCGCCAATCTTCATCGCTGGACGAGGATCAGTGGTGATTTGCGTCCAGTTCTCTCCGCCGTCATCGGAGCGGTAAAATCCAACTCCTTTGCCGCTGGCGTAGTCAGAGGGCTTGGTGGTGGCGATGGTCGCATAGATCCGGCTTGGCTGGCTGTTCGCAATCGCAAGATTCATTTGCACCAGGTCTTCGGGCAAACCCGTGCCAACTTTTTTCCATTTGCTGCCGCCATCCATAGATTTGAAAAGCCCGCCGCCCGTTCCCTCGAATGCATTATTGTCCTCCCACGGCCCAAGGCGCGATTGCCACAGGCAGGCATAGACAACATTTGGGTTACTCGGATCAATGGCGACGTCCGACGCTCCGGTGTTTTCGTCCGCATAAAGAACTTTTTGCCAAGTTGCTCCGCCATCGGTCGAGCGGAAAATTCCGCGCTCAGGGTTTGGCCCGTAAGGATGGCCGAGCACAGCGGCAAAAATCCGGTTAGGATCACGCGGATCGATTGCCAACGCAGGAATCTGTTGTCCATCGTGCAGACCGAGGTGAGTCCAGGTTTTTCCTGCGTCAGTGGATTTGTAGATTCCATCGCCTACCGACAAATCAGGCCGATGCAAACCTTCGCCGCTGGCGACATAAACGATATCGGGATTTGAGGGCGAAACAACTATGGCGCCAATCGATTGCGACGGCTGACCATCGAAGATCGGATTCCAGGTGCGCCCGTAATCCGTGGACTTCCAGACTCCGCCATCGACCGCGCCAATATAAAAAACATTCGGCTGGCTGGGAACACCGGCAACCGCTCGCGTGCGGCCGCCGCGGAATGGCCCGATCATGCGCCATTGCATCTCGTGATAAAGGTTTTCGGGATATTGCTGTGCGCTTGCCGCTTGTAGGAAAGCGCAAACTGCGCATATCAAGGCAATTGAGATAGCGCGAAACGATCGGATCACGAGGCCCCCTCGAAGAACGATTCCCGCAATTTTGAAAATGTGAACAGGCAATCATATTTGAAAAAGACATCTTTCGTTGCGTGGACCGCCGACCGAAAAACCAAAATCATTAACCACGAGGGTCACGAAGGTACACGAAGTAAAACCAACACCAGGAGCCATGAGAGAAAAGGCTTTCAGGAATTTCTCTGCGAACTCTGGATTTTTCTCTGCGTTCTTTCGGGTCAAAAGCTTTTGATCTTGCTTGGTGCTCAACCCAGTCCGACTCCCAAGCTACAATGCTTTACCGAGGAAAGCTCATGTCCAGATCACGCCGTCAATTTCTGATGCAAGCTTCGGCAGGCCTGTTAGGCGCGGCCGCAGTGGGTGCCGCAGCCCAGACCACAGAACCCGCTCCCGGAACTCCCCCAGCGTTTGGAACCGGCCCGCAAGTTGGACCAGAAGTCTCGACGACCACATTCACCGAAGCCGAAAAGCTGGTGCAAATCGAGCTGACGGAAAGTGAGCGCGAAGTCGCCGCGCGCAGTTGGCGCAGCAACATGGCCGCCCTCTATGAGCGCCGCACCGGTCCACGCCAAGTCGCTCTCGAACCGGCATTAGCACCGGCATTGCGCTGGGATCCACTTCTCCCGGGACAGAACTCCGGACCCGAGCGCGATCTATTCGTTCGAAGCAAAGCTGATCCCGGGCCGCTGCCGTCGCGCGACGACGACATTGCTTTCGCTCCAGTGACGAAGCTCTCCCGCTGGATGGAAACCCGAAAGCTCACCTCAGAGCGGCTCACAAATATTTATCTGGCCCGCCTGCAGCGCTTCGACCCCAAGCTGCGCTGCGTGATTACACTTTTGAGGGAACCTGCTCTAGCACAAGCCAAGCAGGCCGACGCTGAGATTGCAGCGGGAAAATACCGTGGGCCACTGCACGGAATTCCATGGGGAGCCAAAGACCTTCTCGACACGGCAAACATCCCGACAACCTACGGCGCAGAGCCGTTCCGCAACCGTTTGCCCGCAGATAATGCGGCGGTCGTGAAGCGATTGAATGAAGCCGGCGCGGTTCTGGTCGCAAAGCTGAGCCTCGGCGCACTTGCATTGAATGACATCTGGTTCGGCGGCCAAACTATGAATCCGTGGCTGCTCGAGGAGGGATCGTCCGGATCGAGCGCCGGTCCCGGCGCTTCCACTGCCGCGGGATTAGTTGGATTTGCCATGGGCAGCGAAACCGGAGGCAGCATCGTCGGTCCAAGCATGCGCTGCGGGGTGACGGGGCTTCGTCCAACGTACGGCCGCGTGCCGCGCACCGGGGCCATGACGCTTTGCTGGTCCCTCGACAAACTTGGCCCCATGACGCGCAGCGTGGAAGATGCGCTCCTCGTGTTGCATGCAATCTCCGGGCCTGATCCCGGAGACCTGGCGAGTGTTCCGAGCAAGCTCGATTTCGAATCTGGTCACAGTGTTCAAGGTCTGCGAGTCGGCTATTTTCCCAAGTGGATGAATGAAGCGCCGGCGACTGACGTCGATCGCGCTGCGCTGGCAAGTGTAAAAAAACTGGGTATGGTGCCGGTTGAGGTTTCAATTCCCGACTGGCCCTACGATTCTCTCGATCTCATTCTTTTCGCTGAAGCCGCCGCCGCGTTCGAGGAGATCACCCTGAACCATCAGGTCGATCAACTCAAGGTTCAAGTCCCCGACGCGTGGCCGAATGTCTTTCGTCAGTCGCGATTTCTCTCGGCAGTCGACTACGTGCAATCCGATCGATTCCGGCGCAAAGTGGCAGAAGAAATGGCACGAGTATTTTCACAAGTCGACTTGTTGCTGGTTCCGTCGTTGCGAGACGAGATGCTCACCATCACAAACTTTACTGGCCATCCGTCGCTGACTCTACGCGCAGGATTCATAGAAGTTTCCGAAGCCCGGAGTGACTGGGCTCCGGATCCAAATCATCCACTGCCTGAGTTTTCTCCACCACGGCGCGTGCCGCACGGAGTAACTTTGATCGGACGTTTGTTTGAAGAAGGCAAGCTGGGAGAAGCAGGGATCTCGCTCGAGCGAGCCTTCGCCGTAGAAAATGAGCGCCCGCCGGACTTCTGAACTCTGTTGTGAGATTTAGAAGGCCATGTGTGGACAGCCGCCCTCGGCTGTCCAATCGAGCCAAAGGCTCGACAGTTTTCTGCAATGACCTCACCAGACTTTGGTAGCCCAAGACAGCCGAGGGCGGCTGTCCCCACACAGCCAAATCCTAAGCGGCCGCTTTCTCTTTCCGATCCACCGGCAGCCCGGCTTTCTGCCACGCGTCAAACCCGCCGATCAATGCCCAGACCTGATCGTATCCCCGCTGTTGAAGTTCTCGCGCCAAACTGGCGCTTGAGCCTTCGCCCGGTCAAGTGCAATAGGTGACAATCGGTTTACTCTTGGGGATTCTCGGCAACAACTGTTCGAAGCTGTCGAGCGGCGCGCGAATCGCGCCTCTCGCCTTCACATCAGACTCCGCCCAGGCTTGCGGATTGCGAACGTCGAGCACGGTGAAATCCTCGCCGGCTTGCATTTTCCGTTTCAGTTCCTCCGCGGTAATTTTCGGGCCCTCGGCCATGGCTGCCTCCTATGTTCTAGACAATACGTAGATGCCGGGAGCGCGTTCCAGGCTGTGTCAGTTTCAACCCTTGGTACAGACAGCAACTCACATGTGCAGGATCGCAATTTTCCTGAACTTTCCCACAGGAGTTGTGGAGTATACTGCGCCAAAGAGTTCAACTTTTTCTCCCTAGGAATTGGCATTTATGAGTTTACGACTGGCTGAAGAGGTATCCACGCAGGTTCCGGCTGACGATTTTCAGGCTCTGGAAGACAAAATCTATCGCACTATTGACCTATACAAGTCCGCCCAAGAGGCGCGCACCACAGCAGAACGTGACGTCAAGCGTTTGCGTGAACAACTTGAGGAGCGGGAAGAAGAAGTCGAAAGCTTGCGGCGCGAGACGGTCGGTTTACGCAAGGAGCGCGAAGACATTCGGGCACGGGTCGAAAAAATGCTCTCGCACATCGACCACATTACGCAAGAGCAAGCGGCAAGCTGAGTCCACGGAAACAAACATGGCCACTGCCACCAAACATCCGCCTGTTCAGGAAGCCGGCAACACCAGTGTGCGGGTCGAAATATTCGACCAGGCCTATAACCTGCGCGGGACCGATCCCGATTACATCCTGAAACTTGCTGAGTACGTCGATGGCAAGATGCGCGCGGTGGCCGATCAAACCCATACCGTTGACTCTTCCCGGCTCGCGGTCCTGGCCGCATTGAATATCGCCGATGAGTACCACTTGCTCAAGAGCAAGCAGGATGGCGGAATGTCAGACTCTTCAAAGCGCGCTCGCCGGCTGCTGGAGGCACTCGATGAAGTGCTTGACGGCCGTCGCGCCGGGTAAGCGCTCATTTCTGAAATGAAGCTTCGCCGCCGTTCCTGGCGATGGACGTTAGCACCAGTTCTGCCTTCATTCCTTTTTGCTTCAGATGATTCGCGACTCTATCCGCAGTCTTTTTTGTCGGGATGTCTGCGTCCAGGAACATAAGAACTGACGGTCCAGCTCCGCTCAAAACGGCGCCCAGAACACCTTTCTCTTTTGGAAAATCCTGCAGCGCCGGCAACAGCGGGCAAAGCGGCGCCCGGTAAGGCTGATGAATGCGGTCATTGAGCGCCGAGGCCAACAGTTGACGATCACGCTGGAAGAGCGCGGCTAACAACAGCATCGCGTGTTGAATATTGCTTACCACGTCATGCCGCGAGTAGTGGCGCGGCAAGACTTCACGCGCTTTTTCCGTCGAAAGGCTCTCATCCGGAATCGCCAGCAACAACGGCCACTTTCCTTTGGGCAAGAAGCGCGCCACTTGTGCGTCGCCGTTGCCCACCATTCTCGATACAGTTACTCCGCCCATCCAGCATGCCGCCGCATTATCGGAATGGCGCTCGCGACGTGCCGCTTCACCGATTATGCGACTGCTATTCCATCGCAGCTTTGCAAAATGCACCGCCAGCGCAACTCCCGCCAGCCGAGCCGCAGCCGAAGACCCGCATCCTTTACCGATGGGAAATTCATTTTCTATTTCGAGCGCGAGCGGGATGATGGGCTTCACTTCTGCCTGCAGGATCTCGCGATAGGTAGTCAGAATCAAATGATTTTCAAGTCGCCCACAGATTTCCTGATCTCGCCCTTTCGCGCCAATGGCAAATTCCTTCGCTCTGGCGGCAGTAATCTTGAGCGATAAATTCAGCGCCAGTGCGGCCGTATCAAACGCCGGCCCCAGGTTAGCCGAAGTCGCGGGAAGCTTTAGTTGAAATTGGTTCATGGTTCGTTGGGTTTCCTTCGTGAACCTTCGTGTCCTTCGTGGTTAATGACTTTAAATCTTTAACCACGAAGGACACGAAGGTTCACGAAGGAAGAACTAATTCTCCGAGGACTTCAGCAAGTTGACCACCGCATCCACGCTCGGCTCCAGAATCAGCGGCGCCCGCTGGTTAGCCTTCAGCCCCTGGTATTCAGGTTCTTGCGACGAGTCCGTGAACAAATCTCCGCGATGGAACTTCAGCGTGAACTCTGAATCTTTCAGAAGATGACCGGTGAGCACGAGCACAACGGACTCGTCTGATTTCACGAATCCGCTTTTCACCAGCTTCTTCAATCCGGCCAAAGTCACCGCCGACGCCGGTTCACAGCCGATGCCTTCCGCTCCGATCTCTGCTTTTGCGATGGCGATCTCAATTTCGCTTACCTGTTCGACGGTGCCTTCACTTTCGGTGATGACCCGCAAAGCTTTTTTCCACGAGGCAGGATTGCCGATGCGAATTGCGGTCGCCATCGTCTCGGCGTGAACTGGAATAAGTTTTTCTCCGCCATTCTCCCGGATGGTTCGTACCAGTGGGTTCGCTCCCTCCGCCTGAATGACGGAAATCTTCGGTAGTCGCGAAATAAATCCCAACTGCTTCATTTCGCGAAGCGCTTTACCAATCGCAGATGAGTTGGCCAGATTCCCGCCCGGAACGATGATGTGGTCCGGAGGCTGCCAATCGAATTGTTCGAGCAATTCAAACGCAGCAGTCTTCTGACCTTCCACCCGATACGGATTCACCGAGTTAAGCAGATACACCGGCATGCGCTCGACCACTTCATTTAGTACCCGAACGCATCCGTCAAAATCAGTTTTGAGCTGGCAGGTGATCGCGCCGTAATCGAGCGACTGCGAGAGTTTGCTCCAGGAAATTTTCCCGTCCGGGATCAGCACCAAACTATGCAGGCCGCCACGCGCCGCGTAGGCCGCCATCGATGCGGAGGTGTTCCCGGTCGAAGCGCATGCGACCCAGCGGTATCCGGCTTGCCGCGCGAACGACGCCGCGACCGTCATACCCGTATCTTTGAACGAGCCGGTCGGATTCATTCCTTGATGCTTAGCAAAAAGCTGCGCTACTCCGGCGCTGTGCGCGCAATGCGGTAACTCGTAAACCGGAGTATTTCCTTCTTTAATCGTAATAATCTGCGCTTGAGGTATTCCAGGGAGAATCTCGCGAAACCGCCAGACACCGCTCTGGTCAACCGGATCGAGCGACGAGCGGCGATCACCCCACAGTTTTTTTAGCGAAGAAGCCGAAAGCCCGCCAGGGCCGCCATCATCCCAGCCGGGATAAATAATTTCCAGCAAGTCGCGGCAATGTTCGCAGCGAAAGCGATCCGGCAAAGCTGTTCGTCCGCATCCTATGCAACGCAGTTGCGAGACACTTGTACCGGCTTGCGTTTTAGTCGCTTGTTCGCTCATTCGGGAACCATAAGGATAGCAGAGCGATGCTCGAAGAAGAGCCGCGGATGGCGCTGTTATTTACGCAGGTAACTATCGGTTTTATTGATCCAATCGGCGCGCGGAGGATTGAATATGTCGAGGTCCACCGTGTCTTCCATGGCCTCCGCTTTGTGCGGCATATTTGGCGGGATGGTGAGCACCTCGCCGGCGCGCACCACAATTTCTTTTCCGTCGATATAAAACTTCAATGCACCTTCGAGAATGTAGCTGAGTTGTTCATTGACGTGGCTGTGCAGAGGAACTATGCAGCCCTTCTTAAGCAACACTCGCGCCAGCATGACCTGGTGGCCAACGATCAACTGCCTTCCCAGCAACGGATTCATGGCTTCAATTTCAACATCATTCCACGAGAGATACTGGAGACTTGCGGCCGACCCACCTTTCGCGCGAACTGTGTTCTTCAAGGCATTGGGTTTGGTGGTCGAACTTTTTCTCTTCGCAGTTTTTCGTGATGCGCTTTTCTTTTTGGCCGCACTCATAATCCTTTGTACGCTCCTCCGTCTACTAATATCGTCTGCCCGGTAATGTACGACGCGCGCTCCGAGGCCAGCCAAACAATGGCGTCGGCCACTTCTTTGGGCTCGGCGATCCGCTTCAATGCAGAATCACTGGCCCATGCGGTAAAGATTTCGTCTTCACTCTTATTCTGCGAAGCCGATCTGGCGCGCGCTAGTTCCTTCAGTCGATCGGTGCCGATATAACCAGGGCCGACGTTATTGACCAGAATGCCGTCTTTTCCGAATTCATTTGCCAGACTTTTCACCAGTCCAACCACTCCCGCGCGCACAGCATTCGAGAGAACCAGATCCGGCACCGGCTGCTTGGTTGAGACAGAAGTCAACGTAATGATTCGTCCCCAGCGCTTCCGCTGCATATATGGGATGACTTCACGAGCAAAATACACCGTGCTCATGAAATTGGCATCGATTGCCTTGCGCCATTCTTCAATGCTGGCCGATAGAAAGCCCTTCGCTGGTGGTCCACCGGCGTTGGTTACGCAGATATCAATTGCGCCGAATTTGTCGGCCACAGCCCCGACAAAGCTATGCACCACTGAGGCATCGGTTACATCAAAAGCTTGCGTAAAAACTTCCGCATCGGTTTTTTTTCGTATTTCTTGCGCCGCAGCTTCGAGTTTCTCCCGGGTGCGGGCACACATGGCGACCCGGCAGCCTTCGGCGGCGAAGGCCGCGGCCGTTTCGCGCCCGATCCCCTGACTGGAAGCGGCGACAATCGCAACTCGACCTCGCAGACCGGTTTCCATAAGTCCAGAAATTATAAGCCGATAACAGAAATCAGTTGCTTGCCGAGCCCGCCAGCGGAAGCTAATCTATGAGGATCAGAATGAGGAGGGGCTTATGAAGCGTCACCGTTTTCATCCCGAGACAGAATCCGTTCACGGCACCAAAGATTTCGAAAAGCGCAATGCCCCGATGGCGCAGCCCATCTATCAGACTTCCACGTTTCAGGTAACTGATTCTGACCAGCAGCTGCGCGCCACGGGCACGGATATGTTCTACACGCGCTATGGGAATCCCACCCACACTGCGGTCGAGAGCACGATTGCCCAACTCGAGAGCGCCGACGCGGCTTTGCTGTTTGCATCGGGAATGAACGCAATCACCACCAGCATTCTTGCACTGGTCAAAAGTGGAGATCACATCGTTGCGCAGCGCGACATCTACGGCGGAGTCACCAAATTTCTTTCCACCTGGTTGCCGAAGCTGGGAATTGAAACCACATTCGTTGACACCACAGATTACGATCAGCACGTCCGCGCGATTCGCCCGAATACAAAATTGCTTTACCTGGAAACGCCGACGAACCCTACGCTACGGGTCGTCGACATTCGGAAGGCAGTGGCAATCGCCCGCGAACATAAGCTCATTTCAATGATCGACAGCACCTTCGCCACGCCCATCAACACACGCCCCGCGGAGTTCGGCATCGATTTGGTGCTGCACTCGGGAACTAAATATTTTGGCGGACACACGGATTTGATCTGCGGTGTAGCCGCTGGCCGCAACGATCTGATCGATCAGATTCGCGGAACTCGAACCACTCTCGGCGGCACGATGGACCCTCATGCGGCATTCCTTCTTCTTCGCGGGATCAAGACTCTTGCCGTCCGCGTCGAACGGCAAAATGAAAGCGCTCTACGTATTGCAGAGTTTTTGTCCCAACACGCAAAAGTTAGGTCGGTGAATTATCCATTCTTGAAAAGTCACCCGCAGCGCTCTCTAGCGATCGACCAGATGAAAGGCGGAGGCGGCGTGCTCAGCTTTGAAGTAGAAGGCTCAGGCGATGACGCGAAAAAAGTCAGCGAATCTCTTCGACTGTTCACCCTCGCCCCAAGCCTCGGTGGGGTCGAATCTCTGGTTTCGCTGCCGGTGCTGACATCCCATGCGATGATCTCTTCCGAACACCGCAAACAAATGGGCGTGACCGAACAAATGATTCGTCTTTCGGTAGGGATTGAGAACGTCAGCGATCTCATCGCCGATCTGGAGCAGGCGCTGGCCGCAGTGGTTTCCTCTCTGCAGCATGTTGGAGTTGGATCAAATTGACACCGGCATCGTGCAAAAATGGCCTCCCGTGGGGAGGCCATTGCCAAAACTCGAATCTTACCTAGAAAATAAATTTCAACGCCAGCTGCAGAATGCGTGGGTTGTGCGCCGAAGCAATGTACAGGAAATCGCCGCCTGGGAACGTGGTATTTGCCGAGCCGCCAGCCGAACCTGAGTCTCCGCCAAGGTTTCCCCACTCCGTGTGATTAAACACGTTGAAGGCTTCAGCGCGGAACTCAAAGGCCATCCTCTCATTAATTGCAAAGTGCTTAAACAACGCCATATCGAAATTGAGTCTGTTCGGATTCCGCAACAGGTTCCGGGGCGCCGTTCCAAATGTCAGTCCTTGCGGGGCTGCGAAAGCGGCCGGGTTATACCATTGTGGTCCTAGACCAGATTGCGGGTTTTGGGCGAAACCAGAATTAGGATTGCCTACTAAGTCGGGCCGAGAGGAGATTCCAACTCCATTGCCCACTCCAGCATTGTCGCTAACATCACCATACGTTACCGTGAACGGCGAACCCGTGTTAAAGCTGGTGATTCCTGAATACTGCCATCCCCCGAGGGCGTTTTTTATCAGCCGGGAGGATGATGCCTTGAAAAACGGCAGATCCCAAACGTAACTGAAATTAACTATGTGACGCTCATCAAAGTTGGAGCTGGCACGATTACTGCTTGGATCAAAGGAATTTACAAAGCTGCCATCAAAGCGATCCGAAGCGTCATCAATCGAGTGACTATATGTGTAGGCAAGTCCCAAGTCTAGGCCGCCAACGCTGCGACGGGCAGAAAGTTGGAAAGCATTGTAACTCGACGAGGCCTTATATTGGAGGTCATTGATGTCGGAGTAGCCTAAAAACGGCCGGTACGGATCAGCACTTGCGCCGCATGCGACAGCCAGGTTAACGGCAACCTGTCCACTAACGGGCTGGCCATTTACAGTGAGTGCTCCGCAATCTGTATTAAATCCGGCCGAAGTCGGATCACTATTAATAGCTTCACCCGGTGCGTATGGATTCAGCGAGAGCGGTACTGGCGTGAGTTGGTTCGCGTCGGTCTGCCGCGAGAGATGTGTACCTTTACTTCCGACATAGGACGCGGTTACCACCGTATGAGATGGCAACTCGTGCTGAATGTCTAAGTGCCATTGCTGGACGTAAGGCCAAGTGGCTTGGGTCGGAATTTCATTGACAGTTAATGGGAATTGCTGCGACGAAAGCCCCCCGGCTCCAATGTTTGTATACCCCAAAATATCGTTCTGTGTTACCGCATTCGCCAAGGGCGGAGAATTCTCTAATGATTCAGTGTTCCCTTCATTGCCATTCGCGTGCTCAAAGAAAATTCCATATCCACCACGAATCGCAGTCCTGCCGTTTCCGAACACGTCATATGCAAAGCCAACACGAGGAGCTGGATTGAATAAATGTCCCTGCATACAGCTAACGGGCACACCTCGAGTCACCCCGCATTGCACTATGCCATTCGGCAAGTTATCAACCGAAGGCGGTTGGCCATTTGCAGTCAAATTGCTCACTGTACCGGTGCTGGGATCAACGGTCGTTTGACCTTGGACGTAGTGTGCGGGATCGAAATTGAATGCCTGTTTCTCCTTTTCGCGATACGTTCCGAACAAACTAAGCCGCAGCCCGAGGTTCAGAGTTAGACGGCTCGTGACACGCCAATCGTCTTGGAAATATGGTTCCACGATTTTGTACCGATTGTAATATTTCAGAAATCGGTCCTGTTGCCCATAACTGGAGATATTTCCCAACAACAGATCGGCAAATGGATTGCCCGAACTTATGTTCGTATCGGAAGAGTCAAAGGTAAGGTAGCCAGGTACGGACCCAGGGCCAAGTTCTCCTCCAAGTTCATTTTTCTGTCCAAAGGCTGCATAGGCTCCAAACTGCAAATTGTGCTTGCCTATTATCTTGGTCATGTTATCGCGATATGTATACGTCGGATTGGAATTGTAAGTACCGTTTGGTATGTATCCTGGGTCTTCGCCGAACCCACCGCCATAAGAATCTCCTCCCACTAAATTAATTCCCGGAAGAGACCCGTTGAACCCGTTTTGAAAAATCCCACCAATCGTAATATTCGGTCCTCGTTTCCAATTTCCCACATTGTTCAAAATAATATGGTCAGTGGTGTAGCTGAATACAAATTCATTCAATAGTGTTGGATTCAGAGTCGAGGTCAACCGCGCAACCAGACTTACTCCGGGACCTTTAAAGGCAGTTTCAACTGTCGGGAAGCTTCCGGCGTTGGTCCATAACGGCGTTGAAGTTATCGTGTCCCATGAGTCATGGATGAATCGGAATGTCAGCCGTTCGTTTGAAGTTACGTTGTGATCGAGACGTATCAGTTCTTCGCGCCAGTTAGTCGGGAGACTGATATTTGTGTTGTAGAACTCAGCCCCCGGGACACCAGTAGTCGGTAGAGGTATATAACCGAGTAAAGCTTGAACGTTCGGGTCGGCTGCGTTGAAGGGGACTTGATCGCCTGGGAAGCGGGTACCACCACTGCCTGGAATAGTCGGGCAATCTGCCATAGGATCAGCTTGGCTCGGGTCAACAGTGGTATTCGGGCACAAATCGCTAAAATCGCCAGTTCTTTCGGCCACGGAAGGTACTGCCTGATTGAAATTATTTGGGACCCGATCCTTGCGCCATTCTTGCGACCAAAAGAAGAACGTGTGATCCTTCCAGATTGGGCCGCCTACGGTGTATCCATAGTCGTTTTTCTTGTACGGCGCAACGCTGCTATCGAAGTAATTCTTCGCATTGAAAGCGTCATTTCTGACAAATTCGTACACGTCACCATGGAAACCATTGGTTCCTGCCTTAGTCTCCACTTCTACGGTACCTGAGCCGTTGCGGCCGTACTGAGCGCCGTAGTTGGACGTAAGCACTTTAAATTCTGCAATTGCGTCGATGCTGGGATACACGTTCAGCGTGTTGTTGCTACCGTTATCCATGTTGTCGCCGCCATCTAATTCCCAGTTGTTATACTCAACTCGCCCGCCGTTCATGCTGAAGCTAACATTTCCATAGACTCCGACAGTTCCTTCGTCTTGTCCAGTCTGATTGCTTACACCGGGAGTGAGCGTTACGAGTTGCGTAAAATTGCGGCCGTTTAACTCCAGCTGGCTGACTTCTTTGCCGCTAATGGTACTTGCTAATTCGGACGACTGCGTCTCGACTTGCGCGACATTGGTTCCTTCGACGTTAACCGTCTCCTGGCTAGTGCCGACAGCCAGGCTCACGTCGGTTCGCGCTTTTTGGCCAACGTCAAGCACAATTCCCTTTGCCTCGTAATTTTTGAAGCCTTGCGCCGCCACACTGAGGTTGTAGTGGCCAACCGGGACCGCCGCAAACAGAAAGTCTCCACTACTATTTGCGGTTGCGGTTCGCGCGGTGCCCTGCTCTACGCTGGTAAGCGTCACCTTCGCGCCAGAGACCGCTGCGCCACTCGGATCAGTAACGGTTCCGGTTATCTGGGCGGTATCCTGCGCCAGTAAAACGGCGGGGGTGAAAGCGAAGGCGAGAAGCAATAGGCGCAATGCGGAGAACTTCATGTTCGGCTCCTGTGATGCCTGGGCGTCTTCGCCGCGGGCAATAAACTGCGGGACGAACCACCCCACGGATGTTATTAAAACGTGTTAATACTGGACGAAATATTAAACGACTGTCAAGCCAAAAACTCGCCTGAGGTCAATGTTTTGTCACGGGATTGTCCATTTCGGAGCCACGAAAAACCCGCGCCTCGGCGTGAAAGGTCACACAATCGTATTTCAATTGACTTTGCAGGTGGATTCGCGAACTACCAACTCAGGCACAAGCTTGCGGTGCTGGGAGACGATCTTGTGTTTTTCTTGCACGGCGGTGATGCCTTCGGAAACGATGGTAACTGCCATCTTGCCCATCTCGGCCATCGGTTGGCGCACCGTGGTCAGTGCCGGCGTGAGCAGGCTTGAATGTGCGACGTCGTCGAATCCAATCACTGAGCATTGCTCGGGAACTCTTATTCCGGCTTTACTCAAGGCGCGGACTGCACCTAGCGCCGTCATATCGTCAAATGCCATTAACGCGGTGAACGGTCTCTTCTGACGGATCAAACGTTCCGTCAGTTTGTAGCCGGCCTCGAAGCTGGCGATGGGATCGCTCGATTCCGGCAGATCCAGCACCAGGGCTGGATCGATTTCAAGGTCATGGGCTTTGGCAAAATTACGGACACCCTTCCAGCGCGGCGCGGTATCGGTAATGCGCTTCGGTCCGCGAATGAAAGCGATCTGGCGATGTCCCAGGAAAAACAAATGTTCAATGGCGGCTTGGGAGCCGAGTTCATTATCGACCGTAACTGAACTAATTGATCCCGCTTCAAGTTCGCGGCCGATCATCGCCGTGGGTAGATTGGCCTTTTCTAAATCACCGAGAACATCGATCTCGACGAACAGCCAGTTCGCAACCACGATTAGCGCTTCAACCCGGCGATCCAGCAGCATTTCCAGGTAACGTTCGAAGCGGCTGCGTTCATTATGCACGTCGGTAAGAATTGGCAGAAATGAGGCTTGATAAAGCGTGCTCTCAATGCCGCGCAGAATCGGCGTGCAGTAGGGATCCGTCATATCGAAGACCATCACCCCTACGGTATGACTGCGCTGGTTTCGAAGTGATCGCGCAAACAGATTGGGACGGTAACCGAGTTTCTTGGCGGCGCGTTCAATTCGCTTTTTCGTTGTATCGGGGATGTAGCGGGCGAGGGGCGCATTGTTCAGGACAATTGAAACCGTAGTGGACGAGAAACCACTCTCCTTCGCTACTTCGCGAATCGTCACCACTACCGGCCTGCCTTGTCCGCCCAGGGCTTGAATTTGCAGTCTCCGCTGGCGGACACTACAGCAGAGACTCGCACCAGTGTCAAGCATTTCGAGAAATCCCGGTTGCTTTGTCTGCCTTTTATTGCTGGCAGCAGGGCTGATGTTTTCCGTCGGTCTGAGCTTCGCGAATTCCCAAGCGGCAGCAGTTCCCAACACAAAAAGCGATCCGCGGGCAGTCTTTGAACGCGGCCAAACTGCTCTGCAACAAGGACATTTGGCGGAAGCCGAAGGGTCGTTTCGGGCCGTCCTGGCTTTGGATCCAAAGTCGACGCCAGCCTATGCCAATCTGGGCGTGGTTTACATGCGCGAGAAGCATTGGAAATCCGCGCTTGCAATGTTGCAAAAAGCTGATCAACTCTCACCGGGGGTTCCTGGAATACAGCTGAACATTGGGCTGGCATATTTTCGACAAAACAAATTTCAGGAAGCTATTCCGGCTTTCAAGTCTGTAGTGAGCAGTTCGGCTTCGTCGGCGCAAGCTGGTTATCTTCTGGGCCTTTGTTATTTCTTCACTCAGAATTATTCTGCGGCAACCGCCGCCCTCCAGCCACTTCAGGAGCAGGAATCGAATGACCTGAATTTTCTCTATGTGCTGGCGATTTCCGCGGGAAAAGCGAAACAGCCCGAATTGGAGCAGCAAGCAATGGCGCGTTTAGTCGCCGTAGGCGCCGGCACGCCTGAATTTCACTTGCTGATGGGCAAAGCGCACTTCAACCGCGAAGAATACGATGACGCCATCAAGGAATTGAAACTTGCCGCACAAGCCTCGCCAAAATTGCCATTCGTACATTTCTATCTTGGCCTTACTGAAATGAAAAAGCAGGACTTCGACGATGCACGGGCGGAGTTTCTGGAAGATTCTGAAATCGAGCCGGACGTTTCTTACAACTACGATCAGCTAGGGTTAATCGCGGCCAACCAGCAGCACTTGAAGCTGGCAGAAGAATATTTCACCAAAGCTTTGCGCATTGATCCCGCCCTGGCCAGTTCCCGATACCAACTGGCCCGCGTGCTGCAGAACCAAGCCGAATACACGAAAGCACTCTCAGAGGCCGATGCTGCGCTGAAACTACAGCCAGACAATGCGAGTGTGCACTACCTTCGCGGACAGATCCTGCAGCATCTCAACCGCACGGAAGAGGCCAAAGCTGAAATGCAGAAAGCGGCAGGAATTTCAAACCAGGCGCGGGCACAACGCGAGAAAGAACTTGAAAACCCCGATCCGGATTTGCGGCAATCGCCCGGACCGTAGCGATTTTTGTTACACTTACGTCGTTTTTCGGCCTACTCCAGCAGCGGACCGCTCATCCAATGTAAGCCCTCGGACCTGGAGGTCCTCATGAAGCTAGCCCTAAAAATTGTTGGAATCGTAATCGCGCTTTTGATCGTAGCTATTCTGGTATTGCCGTTCGTGGTGAATGTGAATAACTACCGTCCACGAATTGAATCCGAACTGACGACCGCGCTGGGTCGCAATGTGACTGTCGGCAACCTGAGTCTCTCGTTGTGGTCGGGAAGCCTTGCCGCGGACAATATAGCTATCGCCGACGACCCATCCTTCAGCAGCTCGCCTTTCATCAAAGCGCAGACGCTCAATGTCGGCGTTGAAATAGTTCCTCTGATTCTCTCGAAGACTCTGCACATAACCGAACTCACGCTCTCGCAGCCGCAGGTGAACCTGTTGCGCAACCGCGAGGGCAAGTGGAATTTTTCGAGTATAGGCACAGCGAGTCCGACGAAGAAGACGGGTGCTACGCCGCCCTCAAGTGCAGGTCAGGCGCCTCCGCCGTCTGGGGCTGAAGCCGGAAAGACCTCGCCGTCAACTCCGGAGAATCCCAAGGAAGCCTCGAATCCAAAATCCGAATCTTCGATTGAACAAAATTTGTCTGTGGGTAAACTCAGCATTAAAGACGGTCAAGTCTCGATTGCTGACACTGCCAAAGCGAATAAGCCGCATATCTACAAAAACGTGAACCTAACGGTGAAGGATTTCTCCTTCAGCTCGCAATTCCCATTTACCTTGACCGCGGATTTGCCGGGCGGTGGAAATATTAATCTCGACGGCAATGCTGGACCGATCAATCCTAGCGACGCGTCGATTACTCCGGTACAAGCGAAACTCGACGTGAAAAATTTTGACGTTGACGCTTCTGGCTTCATGGACCCCAGCTCCGGAATCGCCGGTGTAGCCAGTTTCAATGGGACCGTGAACTCCAACGGCACGCAGGCACAAAGCAGTGGCGATGCCACGGTTGACAGGCTCAAACTTTCTGCGAAGGGTTCTCCTGCGCAACGCTCAGTGGCATTGAAGTACCAGACAACCTACGAACTGCAAAAACAGGTTGGACAAATCCAGGCTGATGTGACGGTCGGGAAAGCCATCGCCAAGCTGACTGGCACTTATGATCTGCATGGCGACTCGCCTGCTTTGAGCATGAAGCTGAATGCGGACAATATGCCAGTCGATGATCTCGAAACTTTGCTTCCCGCGCTTGGCGTAACCCTTCCATCTGGCTCTTCACTGCAAGGCGGAACGTTGTCCGCCGATATGAGCGTGAACGGACCCGTCGAGAAACTTGTCATTACAGGTCCGGTGAAACTTGCCAATACCAAGCTCAACGGCTTCGACATGGGATCGAAGATGTCGGCTATATCGATGCTGAGCGGGGTCAAAACCGGCTCGGACACTGAGATTCAAACTTTCAGCTCCAACGTGCACGTTGCGCCGTCAGGAATTCAGACCAGCAATGTGAATCTGGTTGTGCCTTCGCTAGGCACAGTGACGGGTGACGGAACGGTCAGTCCGTCCAACGCCTTGGATTACAAAATGAAAGCCAGCTTAACCGGAACCGCAGTGAGTTCGGCATCAGCGCTGGCGGGATTGAGCGGCAAGGGTGCGAGCATTCCCTTCTTCATACAAGGCACTGCATCTGATCCCAAATTTGTGCCCGACGTAAAAGGAATGTTGAGCAGCGGACTGGGAAAAGGCCTCGGCAAGAGTTTGGGTTCCCAAGTGCCTGGCGGACAAAACACTCAAGGCGTTGTCAATGCCATCGGCGGCCTATTCGGCAAAAAGAAAAAGCCGCAGTAATTCACTGCAGCTTTATGAACGCGACCCCGTAACCGCCAAAGTTCACCACAATTGGCGACTGCGCCGAAATTGAGGCCGAGGTCGGCCCATTTGCCGCGCTGGTCTTTGCATCGATCATTACTTCGGTGGCGCTGGTAAAAGGACCACGAGCGCTGACGTCGAGGGAAACCTTGGCCGTAAGTCCGGCGCCATTGTTATCGTTAGGAGACGCAACGGCGTGATTTGAAATCATGATCACCGCGCTGCCGTCCGTATTGATTACCGGTAGAACTTCGATATCAGCAGTATCTGTATTTGTTACCTGCACCGACTGCTGGCCCGAGCCTGATGGAAACATCTGCGCCAGCCAATAATCCACCCAGTAGCTCAATTGCGTGTTACCAGTTGCAAAATCTACTTCCCCGAATTGTGCGTCGGCGTCAAAATCCCAATGGTACAAAGCTCGTGCGCCTGCCTGCCCAACTTGCGAAAAAACATACGGCCGCCAGGCGGCAAAAAAGGCGCTTGATCCACGCTTGTCTGTGACGAACGTCGTCCCATTACAAGCGCTGATGTCACCACCCTTATCAAAGTCTGCATTGACGTTGTTCTCGGTAATCCACACCGGGACACTCGCCAGGGCCGCGTTCGCGGCCATGTACCCGTAAATAGTCTGAATGCTAGAGGCAAATGTCGGCACGGTGGCGAAAACTTGCGCGTCGGTATCAGCCTGGTTGCAGGATGAGTAGTAGTGGGTGGCTACGGCATCGACGGGAACGCCCGAGTGCACGCCGGCCGCGAATGTCTGCACCCAACTTTCTGAACTACAGCAAAGCTCTATCGCGACGAACTTCAGCGACGGATCGACGGACTGCATTGCGGGGACCACTGCGTTGTACATCGTGGTGTATTCCGTCGCCGTCAGGTTGTTGTTGATGCTGGGCTCGTTGTAGATCCCCCACCAGGTGATCTTCTGCCCCGGAAAGACCGGCGAAACGTGCGGCGTCCCACCAGAATCGGTGAACCCTCCAGTGTCGTAGTACTGCACCAGATTCTTGGCATAATTTGCAAACTGCTGAAAGGTTAAATCGCTGAATGAATTGTTGCTGTCATTGTTGACATACATGAACGGCGGCGCCTTGGCGATCTGAAACTCGGGGCTGTGGTCACCAACCCCCAACACTGGCTGGGTAATTCCATCTAGTTTGGAGAAATCCCAGTTCGTGGAACTCGTTCCAGCGCTGCCCTGTGGGACGCCTTGCGATATTCCCTGCAAACGGATGTGCTGCGGCTGCAGATTACCTAGCAATGTCTCTCTTGCATTCGCGGATGTTTGGAAAAATGTGTAGTCCCACTCCGCCGGCTGAAATGACGTGGACATGGCAAGATTGAATGGCGCCACCGTTGTGTTGCTGACGGAAACATTCGCCTTTTACCACCGTCGGAGTTGACGTTGGAGGCGGAGTAATGACCGCCGTCGTCCCGCTGCCGCAACAAAGACACAAAACCGGAATAACAACTGTCTTCATGCTGGCTTATTGTAATGAAGCAAAGTCAGCGCGAGTAGAAGCTAAACGTATTCTCGAATGACTTGCTATTTATTTCGCGGTTTCTGCGAGATGGAGCCTGCTCCTGAGCAATGCCGCACGGGCAGAGGCTTTGACCTTTATTTCAAACGACTGTGCCCTGGCTTCTCTCGCATTCTCTCCACCAGCGAGCGCCCTTGCATACTTTCCGGAATTTCGTAACCTGCGAGATCAAGCAATGTAGGCGCGATATCCAGCAAACGTGCGCCTTCGTATTCGCCGGTAACAGGAAGGTTCGGGACCCTAAGAATGAACATTCCGTATTGCGCGTGGTTGCAGCTGTCAGGTCCAGTGTCGTTTTCCTGAAGGTGAATCGCGGCGTGGCCGACGCTGCCGATGGAACGCCAGAGAAGGCCGCCGAAGTGAACAATCAGGTCGGGGGACACGTTGCGAACACTCTTGTAAATTTCTTTTGGCTTGAACACCAGAGAACCGAGCGGCTGATCTTTATCGTCGGTGAGCTTTTCGAATCTGGACTTCATTTCATCCTGAAAAGATTCGTATTCCGCCGGTGAGATCACTCCATTCGGCTCGCGCCCTTGCACATTGAAGAAGACACGGGCGTAGTATCCACCTTCACTCCAAACGCGGGTCTTTTCCCAATTCACATTCAGTTGATCAAAGGGAGTAATGGCCTTTGGGTATTCGTTCAACACGAGCAGCCCTTCGCGAATCAGCCATTCATTGACGGCTATGCCGCCATCGAGGCGTTGCGCACCATGGTCGGAGACGACCATTACGATCGTGTCTTCACTGAGGAGTTCCAGCGCTTTCCCGATCTGTTGATCCAGCCAGAGATAGTAGTCCGGGATAGCGTTCTGATACGGGTTTCCCGGCTCAAACTGAACATGCTTTTCATCGAAATAGTTCCAGAAGCCGTGGTGCATGCGGTCGAGCCCAATATCCACGAAATGAAAGTAATCCCATCGCTGCTCTTTCAATAGCCAGTGCACGACCTGCCATTGCTTCCTGCTCATGCTGAAAATTTCGTCTTTCAGCCAGTCTTTGTTGCCGGTGCGGAAATTTTTCACGTCCACCGGGTACTCGCCGACCAGTTCATTGATTTTGGACTTGAAGTTCGGCGGATGAGTGAAGTCATTTTTCGCGGTATCGGGTGTCAGAAAACATCCCACGCTGATGCCGTTGATTCGCCGCGGGGGATAATTCGGCGGGACGCCTACAATGATCGACCGCTTCCCTTCGCGCCCGAGTTGGTCCCAGATCGCCAGCGCCTTGATCGAAGCTGAGTTCGCAAATCCAAGTTTATCGTAGGAATGATCAACCCGATTGCGAAAGCCATATACCCCCAGAGAACCGGGGTCCTGACTGGTGCACATGCACATCCAGGCAGGAACAGTTATCGGCGGAATCACGCTCTCCAGCCGGCCATAGATTCCGGCAGTCATTAGTCGCCGGAGATTCACCAGGCGTTCGTCACCGAAGATTACCTCGGATGCTGCGCAGTCGAGTCCAAGCACACAGATTTTCATTGAGGGCGCACAGGTGTACGGAAGTTCTAATAATTCAGGATCGCGGGCTGCAGGTCAAATGATGTTCTAAATCTAGAACGTTAAGCTGACAAAAGCTCAAGAAGGAGTCTTGGTAGTTGTGTCAGAGTTCGATTCAGCGTCGCTGGGTTTGGGGGCTCGTCCGATTAATCTGAAAAATGCATTCACCAGTTTGTGCCAGAAGATCAGCAAAAAGCCCACCAGGCTGGCGATACCCGAAGTGATGGTCATCACCTGGTCAGGGCCGCCATAAAACGCGAGTAGATCAAAGTGCATGCAATATCCCTCGTTCAATTTTACGGGACTTTCAGCGGTTAAAGCTACCCTCAAGTCGCGTCCGGTACCGCGAGTAACATTGACCGTCGCAATGCTAATGAGATAAATCCGGAGCCAGGGCCAAGGCGGCCGAACGCCCCGCCAGAGTATTGATTAGATTATCTGACTCAGCAGGATCAGCCTTCCAATCAAAAATCTGATCTCCATATTTTTCATGACGAATGAGTTGCCACTGTGGAGAAAATACGGAACTCATCCAACCGTCCGTCGCGAGGGGAATTTTGCCTTGCATTGCCCGGTCGGCCGCAACGATAGTATCGGTTTGTGGCAACTCCGAGGTCGGATTGGGCCAGTTCTTCGGAGTGGAGGGCCCCCACAATCCCGTCAGACTTGGACCTGGAAATGGATTCTGCTTCGCGCCTAACAGATCCATGATTGTATTCGCGATGCCTGCATTGATGACCGGATGTTCCACGCGAATTCCCTGCGGTACGCGCCCGGGCCACGAGATCACCAACGGAACATGCACCAGATCGGAATACAGTGCCGCTCCATGAAAGCTCAGGCCATGATCGCCCAGCGCCTCGCCGTGGTCAGAGGTAATAATCACGATCGTGTTTTTCAGAACGCCTAAACCATCCAGTCCCTGAAGCAATCGCCCGATAAAATCGTCGGTATACTTCACGCCCGCATCGTACTCATCAATCGTGGTCCCGCGGTCCCATGCCGGCTTCGGATAGTCGGGTGGTCCACCGTATCCAAAATGCACGTCAAGATAATTTAAAAAAGCAAAAAAGGGACGCTGATCATAACGTACGATCCAGCGCAAAGTTTCACGATTCACCTCGTCGGCGCGCTTGCGGATTCCATAGATCCCGCCATAATCGCCGGAGCCCTCGGAATCTTTGTCCAGCCAGGAGCCCAAGCCGAAGTGTCGAAAAGCCCGCGTGATCTTGCTCTTCGGGCTGCGATTCATGTACAGGCGCGCAAACTCCCGGCCAAACTCAGTTCGAACGAAGCTATCGCCCACGCCATCGAAGTAATCCTCGAAGTGCAGAAAGCCACGGCCCAGTCCAACATTGCAGGTGAAATAAATTCGGTTCGCAGAAAACGCGCCGGTGCGATAACCCTGTTTTTGCAAGGCTTCGCCCAGAGTCGGCAAACCGCTCAACTCAGATTGGCCCCATCCCAGCCAGGGCATCGGTTCAACGTTGCCCATCCCATGCTCGTGCACAGCGCGGCCGGTGACCAGAGACGCGTGTGAAGGCAGACTCCACGATGATGGCGCGATTGCGTTTTCAAACAACACCCCGTCGCGAGCCAGGTTGTCGACGTTGGGACTGGTCGGTCGCGAATATCCGTAGGAAGAGAGATGGTCAGCACGCAATGTGTCAACAACAATGACGAGCACGTTTGGGGAGTTGGCCGCTGCCGCAGTCAGTTTTGAAACCGCGCGGCTTTCGCCGATCGATTTGCCACCTTGAATTCCAACGATCACGAGAACCAGAGCGGCGAGCAGCCACACTGCAGATCTACGGCAGGCGGACACGGCGCCCAATTCATGTTTGCGAAACCAGCGAGTGAACGCCACCGCAACTCCCAATGCAAACAACAGCGCGGCACGACGGTAGAAGTGGCCGGTGAGCATCAACCAGTCGTATGCTGTCAGAAAAATAAGTAGCGAGGTCAGGATCCGAGCAGCAGGGATGCGCCGGAAAATATGCGTGACCACTGCGACTGCAAGTCCAAGGAGCAGAAAAAAACAAAGATCAACCAGCGGCGAGATCCACAATATTTCTTTCGAAACATGCATCATTCGGCCCCACTGTCGCCAATTAATACGCTGAAAAAGCAGCAGGCCGAAGCCTTCTCCAAACCCGGCAACAATTCCGAACCAGATTGAAATAGAAAGCAGCGAACTTAGCGACGCGGAATTTTGAGCCAGTGCTCGCAAGGATTTTGTGACAGCCGCAGGCACGCTGTGCGCGTCACGTGGCGATGAAATCATCTTCATCCAGTTTAGCAAGGCGAAATTTGAGCTCCCGAATAGAATAGACCTTCGCATGGAACCGGCAGCCTCGACGCCCGAGCACAACGCATCGTCGCACGTGCCTGCTGCGTGGCTTTATTTTCTTTTTATCGCCGCTGGGCTGTTCTTGCGGCTCCGACTCGCGTGGCTCACATTTTTGAATCCTGACGAGGCGCTCCATTACTTTTTCGCCCATCAGCCCTCTCTAAAACTCGCTTACCAAGCCAGCCTTAGCACGGCCCATCCTCCGCTGATGATCTTGTTTCTGCATTACTGGTCTTTTCTTGGCCGATCTGAGTTTTTCTTGCGGCTTCCGTTTGTGATCGCGGGCACTCTGTTCTGCTGGGTCATGTTTCTGTGGATTCGCAGAGTTGCCGGTAAGATCGCGGCATGTTTCGGATTGGCGATGTTTTTATTTTCGCCGTCACTGATTTTGCTGTCGGCGGAAATCAGACAGTATTCACCCCTGCTGCTCTTCTGTGCCGCGTGCCTCTATTGTCTAGAACGAGCACTTGATAGCAACGGCCAAAGTGCAGTTCGGTGGATGACGCTATCCGCGGCAGCGCTGTATTTGGCGCTGCTGACGCATTATTCGGCAATGATCTTTGCCGCCGCCGTCGGACTTTACGGACTGGTGTGTTTGGCGCACGAGAAATGGCCCGCCAAACTAACTGGCTCATGGATCGCCGTCCAGACCGGCGCTCTGGCGATTTGCGCTTTTCTCTACGAATCTCAAATTTCAAAATTAAGAGAAAGCGGCGTGCCATCTGAAATAGCCGGAACCTGGCTTCGAAGTTCAATTTTTCAACCCGGGCAGAACCACCTCGTGGCTTTCGCATGGATCAACACGCTGCGGTTATTCCGCTATTTTTTTAGCCAGGGAACCGTCGGCGTGATCGGATTCGCACTTTTCGCCTTCGCTTTGATCGCTCTACCTTGGACCAACCAAAACAGTGGGCCTAAGTCGCGTAATCGTGAACTGGCAATACTTCTCGCCGCCCCCTTTCTGATGACGCTTTTGCTTGCGATCGCAGGCGTCTATCCATATGGCGGCACCCGGCACGACGTGTTGCTCGCGATTTTTGCAATTTCCGGAATATCCATTGGACTCGATCGCTTGCCGATCGGCGTGGAAAGCGCCACGAGCAAGCTCGCAAAAGCGCTTCTGCTCGCTTCAGCCCTGCTCATCTGCAACTTTTATCCTTCGCCTTCGGGTCCTTACATCCGGCCACATAATCAACGCCACGAGTTAATGCATCAAGCCATCGCTTCCATAAAGTCTCTTCCCTCGGAATCGGTTCTTTTCACCGACGCCCAGGGCAGTATGGTTCTCAATTACTATCTATGTGACAATGCGATGCCCCAGCTTTTCACTGCGGAAAAGCAAATACTAAAACTGCGGTGCGGCCAATATGACGTTCTCACTTCCATGGCGACGCAGAC
>Ga0157372_10001356_pt1 | contig 26488 bp, 21 predicted proteins | sample C55metaG_FD_115307 | JGI IMG/M metagenome (GOLD analysis project Ga0157372, IMG submission 115307) | Corn rhizosphere microbial communities from Kellogg Biological Station, Michigan, USA - C5-5 metaG | ecosystem: Host-associated > Plants > Roots > Rhizosphere > Soil | place: USA: Michigan...
CGCCTCGCCGAGGCCGCGGGACACCTTGGCCAGCACGTCCGGGTCGTCGTAGAAGGTGGTCGCCTTGACGATCGCCTCGGCGCGCTGGGCCGGGTTGCCGGACTTGAAGATGCCGGAGCCGACAAAGACCCCTTCGGCACCGAGTTGCATCATCATCGCGGCATCGGCCGGGGTCGCGATGCCACCGGCGGTGAACAGCACCACCGGCAGCTTGCCGGCCCGAGCCACCTCGGCGACCAGCTCGTACGGCGCCTGCAGTTCCTTGGCCGCCACGTACAGCTCGTCGGCGTTGAGCGAACCCAACCGGCGAATCTCGCCGCCGATCTTGCGCATGTGGGTGGTCGCGTTGGACACGTCCCCGGTCCCGGCCTCACCCTTCGACCGGATCATCGCGGCACCCTCGGTGATCCGGCGCAACGCCTCGCCCAGGCTGGTCGCCCCGCACACGAACGGCACCGTGAACTGCCACTTGTCGATGTGGTTGGCGTAGTCGGCCGGGGTGAGCACCTCCGACTCGTCGATGTAGTCCACCCCGAGTGCCTGCAGGATCTGCGCCTCGGCGAAGTGGCCGATCCGGGCCTTGGCCATCACCGGGATGGACACCGCGTCGATGATCTCGGAGATCATGTCCGGATCGGACATCCGAGCCACGCCGCCCTGGGCCCGGATGTCAGCCGGCACCCGCTCCAGCGCCATCACCGCCACCGCGCCGGCATCCTCGGCGATCTTGGCCTGTTCGGCCGTGACCACGTCCATGATCACGCCGCCCTTGAGCATTTCGGCCATGCCGCGCTTGACTCGGGCGGTGCCGACGGCGGGGTTGTTCTCGCTGTGCTGGGACGCAGAAGTCATACCGTTCATTCTACGTGCCGGCGAGCCGGTTTCAGACCGGTGCACCCACCGCTGCCAGTACCACAAACGCACCACCCGGCGCCATCAGCAGCGGCTTTCCGGACAGCGTGGTGAAGGTGGTGCCGGAGGCGGCGTTCGGCCGCGACCACTTACCGACGATCCGCTTGCCGTTGCGGAACAGCACCGCCGTGCCGGAGCCGACCGTGAAGGTGTACTGGGACGGGTTGCCCGCCACGTCGATGTCGTTGCGGTTGACCGCCACCTTGCACAGCTGCACCAGCACGTTCGGGCTGGCGACCGGATTGCCGTCGGCGGCGTGCAGCTGCTGACCACCGATTAGCCGGACGTACTTGCTGATGCTCGGCACCCAGCGGAAGCTGACCGCCGTGCTGCCGACCACGGTGTTCACCACCTGGCCGGACGGGGCGCCGGCCAGCGCCGGCCAGGTCTTGGCGAAGGTGAAGCCGATCGCCTTGGAGCCACCGGTATGGATGGCCGAGGCCACCTGGGCCAGGTTGGTCTGCAGGTTGTACGGCACCGGCCGGCCGCCGTCCCGGGAGAAGCCCGGCCCACCCCGGTCGTTGATGACGCCCTTGACGATCGACCGGGCCAGCGTGCTGAGCGAGTCCCCGCCACCCCCGGAGGCGACCAGCGCGATCGGTCCGTACTGGCTCAGCAGTTCGGCGTCGCTGGCCCGTACGCTACGCACCGCCTCCACCACCGGACGATGGGTGCCGAAGACCGCGACCATCCGGGTCAAGCCGCCCTCGGCCTGCTCGATGTAGATCACGTCGGCCTGGTCGATGCCGCGGGACGGCCGGCCGTTGGCCGTGTCATCCACCTTGACCGCGAGGATCGGCCCGGTCGGTGCCGGACCCACCCCGGTGAGCGGGTTCAGCTTGGCGGTCGGCTTGGCCGGCGCGCTGCTGGACGGCGTCGGCGTCGCCGAGGTGCTGGAACTGGTGCTGTTGCTGGCGCTGGAGTTGGGCGCGGCGGCCTTCTTCCCACCATGGCAACCGGACAAGGTGACGGCCAGAACGGTCGCCAACGCGATCCCGCCTCCGGTCAGGGCACGGTTGCGGCGGGGCTGCGGGCCGATCATGTAGTGACTCCTCGATGTTCGCTGGACTGCTTGGGACGCTCTGGGGCGGACGCTCTGGGGCGGACGTTCTCGGGCGGACGTTCTCGGCGGCTTGCCCATGGTGCGGGCCGCGGTCAGGTCGCCGGCTCATCGGCTGGCACCGGCGGTCGGCGTTCCCGGCGGCTCCGGCCGGGTGCCGGCAGCGAACAGGCTGCTGTCGTCGATGTCGAAGAACTGCGGCAGCTCGCGCCGGCCGGCCAGATGCAGTAGGCGCGGCATCCGGCGTGCCCGCAGCGTACGGGTGTCGCGGACCGCGTCGTTGAAGAATCGCCGGGCGATCAGCACCCGGGCCGCCGCCTCGGCGAGTTCCTCCGCGGCATCCGGCGGTAGCCGGTCGCGGTAGCCGGCCAGCTCGGTGACGGCGTGCCCGACCTGGTTCTCCGCCCGCTGCCGCTCACTGGCCGGATCCAGGTTGGCGCCGCCGTCGTGCGGCACCGCGAGGGCGGTCCGGGCGGCGGTGGCCAGCCGGTCGGTCAGCTCGCTCGGGATTCCGTTGCCCGACATCTCGGCCAGATGCTGCAACGCGGCAGCCCGCCGGACCAGCTGGGCGTCCATGGCCGCCTGGGCGGCGTCCACCCGGGCGTGCAGCCGGTCCAGCCGGGTCAGCGTGAGGATGATCCAGGCGGTCAGCAGGACCGCGATCAGAACCGCCAGCACCAGCCAGCCCGCCGAAAGCACGGGGCAAGGGTACAAAGCCGGCCGGCGACCGGCGCTCAGGCACGGCTACCGGCTTACCGTCTGCTCAGCGACCAGGTACATCTCAGCCACGTACCGGCAGGTACATCTCAGCCAGGTACCGAGGCGGCCATCGCGATCTCGTACACCCGCAGCACCTGACTGGCCACCACGCTCCAGTCGTACGGGCGGACCAACTCGCTACCGGCCACCGCCAGCTGCTTGCGCAGCCGTTCGTCCTCGAGCACCGTCGCCAGGGCGGCGGTGAGCGCGTCGGCATCCCGGCTCGGGAAGAGCAGGCCGGCCCGGACCTGCTCCCAGTTGCCGGCCAGCGCCGGTCCGGCCAGGTCGTACTCGCCGCCGGACTCGTCGCCGCCGACCGGCCGATCCGGCTGGCCGTCGTCGAGCACCCGACGGAACGCCGGCAGGTCGCTGGCCACGATCGGAGTGCCGGCCGCCATGGCCTCCAGCAGGATGATCCCGAAGCTCTCGCCGCCGGTGTTCGGCGCGACGTAGACGTCGACGCTGCGCAGCAGGCTCGCCTTGTCGGCCTCCGAAAGCATGCCGAGCATCACCACGACGCCCTGCAGCGACCGGGGCAACTCGTCCAGGAAGTCCTGCTGCTCGCCGCGCCCGGCCACCAGCAGCCGGACGCCCGGCCGGGCGCGGGCCAGTTGCTCCATCGCCGCCAGCAACACGGTCATGCCCTTGCGCGGCTCGTCGTAGCGGCCGATGAAACCGATCGTGCCGCCGCCGGCCGGATCCTGCGGGTAGCCGGGCAGCGCCGACGCCTTGGCGTAGTGCTCGACCGACACGCCGTTCGGAATCACCACGGCGTCACCGCCGAGGTGCTCGACGATCAGCTTGCGGGCCGCCGGCGAGACCGCGATCCGGCCGGACAGCCGCTCCAGCACCGCCTGCACGACGCTGTCGAACATGGCCAGGAAGCGGGATCGGGTCGAGGCCGCGTGGAAGGTGGCGACCAGCGGCACGTCGGCCAACAGCACCGTGAGCAGCGACAGGCTGGGCGGCGCCGGTTCGTGCACGTGCACCACGTCGAAATCGCCCTGCCGCAGCCAGCGCCGGACGCGGGTGGCCGAGACCAGGCCGAACTGCAGCCGGGCCACCGAGCCGTTGTACGGGATCGGCACGGTCTTGCCGGCCGCCACCACGTAGTCCGGCAGGGTGGGCGAGTCCTCATCCCCCGGCGCCAACACCGACACCCGGTGGCCGAGCCCGATCAGGGTCTCGGCCAGATCCCGCACGTGGCTCTGCACCCCGCCCGGAATGTCCCACAGGTAGGGGCAGACGATGCCGATCCGCATGCTCGCTAGCCCGCCTCGCCGGCCGGCGCCGGCACCTGCTCGGCCGGATCGACCGTCGCCTGCAGCCGGTCGGCGTCCAGATCGGCCAGCCAGAGCTTCTGCAGCATGTGCCAATCCGCCGGGTACGCCGCGATCCGCTCGGCGAACACGTCGGCCAGCCGCTGGGTGGCCGAGTGCACCCGATCCCGCAGCCGGCCGGCACCGAGCTCGACCGGCGGGCCGACCCACTGGCCCCAGCCGTCGGCCAGGTAGTACGTGTGCACCGGCAGCAGCACCGCGCCGGTGGTCGCGGCCAGCAGCGCCGGTCCGGCCGGCATCCGGGTGGGTTCACCGAAGAACCGCACCGGCACGCCGTGCCGGGACAGATCCCGGTCGGCGACCAGGCACACCACCTCGCCGGCGCGCAGCCGCTCGGTCAAGACCTCGGTCACCGGTCGCTGGCCACCGGTCAGCGGCAGCACCCGCATCCCCAAGCTCTGCCGGAAGTCGACGAACCGGTCGAAGAGCACCTCCGGATCCAGCCGCTCGGCCACCGTGGTGAACCGGTAGCCCTGCTGGACCAGCCACAGCCCGGCCACGTCCCAGTTGCCGCTGTGCGGCAGCGCCACGACCACGCCGCGGCCGGCGTCGATACCGGCCTGCACGTGCTCCCAGCCGTCGGTGTGCGCTCGGGCCAGGATCTGCTCGACCCGCATGCTGGGCAGCCGGAACGTCTCCATCCAGTACCGGGCGTAGGAGCGCAGCGCGTCGCGTACCAGCCGGTCCAGCTCCGGCTCGGTCAGCCGGCCCCCGGTGACCCGGGCCAGGTTCGTCCGCAGCTGACGCACGCTGCCACCGTTGCGGCTGGTGACCAGGTCGGCCGCCCGGCCGAACAGCCAGCCCGCGGCCGGCTCGGGCAGCGCCCGCACGCCGTGCCAGCCGGCGAGGTAGCCGAGCGCGCCCGCGCGGGCGGTCAGCCTGTCCAGTCCGCTCACCGTCGCGGCTCGCCCACTGCCGCGGCTCGTTCGTTCCTCATTCGACGGCAGCCCGGGATTGCTGCCACACCGTGAGAATCCGCTGGGCCACCGTGATCGCCGAGGCGGCCACCAGCAACCAGAGCGCGATCGCCTGCACGTAGGGCACATGGAGCCCCGGGAAGTCGGACAGCCCGGTGCCGACCAGTACCACGATCAGCCGCTCGGAGCGCTCGGCGACGCCGACGTTGCAGCTGAAGCCGGCGCCCTCGGCCCGGGCCTTGATGTAGGAGGTCAGTGAGCCGAGCACCAGGCAGAGCAGGCTGGCCAGCAGCAGCGCCGGCTGGTCGTGCCGAGCGAACCACCAGGCCAACGCCCCGAACACCGCGGAATCGGCGATCCGGTCACAGCTGGAGTCGAGCACCGCGCCGAACCGGCTGCCCAGGCCGCCGGCCCGCGCGACCGCGCCGTCGACCATGTCGAACATCACGAAGGCCCAGATGAACAACGTGCCGACGAAGAACTCGCCGCGCGGATAGCAGATCAGTGCCGCGACGGTGGCGCCGACGGTGCCCGCCACGGTGACCATGTCCGGCGTGACCCCGGCGTTGGCCAGCGACCGGCCCAGCGGGGTGATCGCCTTGCCGATGGGGGCGCGCAGCAGGTTCAGCACCGGTCAAAGATAGCGGGCGGTCACCGACCGACCCGTCCGGCGCGGATTCGAACCCGGTTCAGGTCAATGCGGGTTGCCGAACCTGAGGTTCTCCCGACCGCTCGGTATCGAGTCGAACGGATCGGACGGCGTCAGCCCGTCCCGGGTGCCGTACCGCTCCTCGTTGATCAGCTGCTGGGCCTACTCGACCGCCTTCTCCGGATTCCGGCGCAGCATCCGCCGATAGCTCGGCCGCCACCGCATCAGCACCCAGGCCAGCGTCATGCAGCTGATCGCGCCCGGTATGAGGATCCACATGAAACGGAGTATGTGGCACACGCAGCCTGGCGGGGCTGACCGCGCGGTGAGTGACGGACGGAACAGGACCGAAAGAGATCAGGGGCCGAATCCGGTGCCGCTGCCGTGCGTAGGCCCACCGGAATGCGGGCCCAGGTACGGGCTGCTGTCATTCTTGCCGCGCTGCAGCCGGGAGCGCTCGGCAGCGTTCGGATCGATCCGGTCGCGGCTGTTGCGCCAGCGCCGGTAGTAGGTGCGGCAGGTGATCGTCACGAACGCGATGAGAACGATCAGCACGAAGGCGGTGAACACCCGCTGATCGTGCGGTTCCCGGCGCAGATCGGCAAGCCGCTCGGCCGCGCTGACGGCCGAACCGTTATCCGCCGACCCGTCCGCCCAGCCGCCGGGGCGGTTCGCCGAGAATGGCGCGGCTCGGGGTTGCCAGCCGCTGTTCGTGGGTGTCGAATCAGGACAAGGCAGCCGCGGTTAGTCCGCCCGGGACCGACCAGCGAATCCAGCTGCGGCATCCGGCAGGAGAGTGATCCGCGCATGTCAACCAAGACGAGTTCGGTCAAGTCCGGCAAGACATCGGGGCGGCTACCAGCCGCCACCGCCTCGGACCCGGAACAGATACGCAACGTCGCCGTGGTCGGTCACAGCGGCGTGGGCAAGACCACCTTGGTGGAGCACCTACTGGCCGCGACCGGCGCGCTGAGCCGGCCCGGTTCGGTCACCGATGGCAGCACCATCTCCGACTCCGACCCGGTCGAGATCTCCCAGCAACGATCGGTGTTCCTCTCGGTATGCCCGACCATGCACCGCGACACCGTCATCAACTTCCTGGACACCCCGGGCTTCGTCGACTTCGTCGGTGAGTTGCGGGCCGGCCTGCGAGCCGCCGACGCGGCGCTGTTCGTCGTCTCGGCGGCCGAGGATCTGGACCAGACGACGCTGGCGCTGTGGGAGGAGTGCGCCGCGCTCGGCACGCCGCGCGCGGTGGTGGTGAACCGGCTGGACGTCCCGCGGGCCGACCTGGCGCACACCCTGGAGGCCTGCCGGGCAGCGTTCGGTGGCGTGGACGGCAACGCGGTGCTGCCGCTGTACCTGCCGAACGCCGACAACACCGAGCTGGTGGATCTGCTCGGCGCGCCGGAGAGCGAGTTGGACGCCGAGCAGAGCGCGTCCCGCACCGCCTTGATCGAGGCGGTGATCGCCGAGAGCGAGGACGAGACGCTGCTCGACTCCTACCTCGCCGGCGAGGAACTGGAGCCGAGCAAGCTCGCGGCCGACCTGCATGAAGCGGTCGGCCGCGGTCATTTCCATCCCATGGTGCCGGTCTGCGCCAACACCGATCTGGGCCTCACCGAACTGCTCGACCTGATCGTGCGCGGCTTCCCCACCCCGAAGGAGCGGCCGCTGCCCAAGGCGTGGACGCCGGCCGGCGCGCCCGGCCCGGAACTGGCCTGCGACCCGGCCGGCCCGCTGGCGGCCGAGGTGGTACGTACCTGGGTGGATCCGTACCTCGGCCGAGTCTCACTGGTCCGGGTGTTCTCCGGCACCATCCGGGCCGACACCGCGCTGCACACCTCCGGGCACGGCGGCGCCGAGCGCGGCCATCCCGATCATGACGACGACGAGAAGACCGCGATCCTGCTGGACGCCAGCCTGAACCCGGTGGATGCCGCCATCGCCGGTGAGCTGTGCGTGGTGGCCCGGCTGGCCAGCGCCGAGACCGGCGACGCGCTCTCGGCGCAGAGCCTGCCGCTGGCGATCCTGCCCTGGCAGATGCCCGACCCGCAGTTGCCGATCGCGATCAAGGCGACCACCCGCAACGACGAGGACGGCCTGGCCAAGGCGCTCACCCGGCTGACCGCGGCTGACCCGAGCCTGCGTATCGACCGCAACGCCGAGACCGGGCAGCTGGTGCTGTGGTGCCTGGGCGAGGCGCACGCCGACGTGGTGCTGTCGCGGCTGCGGGCCGCCGCGGCGATCGACATCGAACCGGTCCGGGTGCGGCTGCTGGCCACCTTCACCAGCACCGCCGCCGGCCATGGCCGGCTGGTCAAGCAGTCCGGCGGGCACGGCCAGTACGCGGTCTGCGACATCGAGGTGGCGCCGCTGCCGCGCGGTTCCGGCGTGGAGTTCATCGACAAGGTGGTCGGCGGGGCGGTGCCCAGCAACTACATCGGCTCGGTGGAGAAGGGCGTCCGGCACCAGTTGGAGCTGGGCATCCAGCCCGGCGTGCCGGTGACCGATGTGCAGGTCACCCTGTTCGACGGCAAGGCGCACAGCGTCGACTCCTCGGACGCGGCCTTCCAGACGGCCGGCTCGCTGGCCATCAAGGACGCTGCCGCGAAGGGCTCGGTGCAGGTGCTGGAGCCGGTGGACGCGGTTGCCATCACGGTGGCCGACGACCACATCGGCACGGTGCTGTCCGATCTGTCGGGCCGCCGGGCGCGGGTTACCGGCACCGAGCCGATCGAATCGGACCGGCCAGGCAGCCGCAGCGTCATCCACGCCGAGATCCCGGAGCTGGAGCTGCTGCGCTACGCGGCCACCCTGCGCTCGATCACCGGCGGGGCAGGCAACTTCACCCGGCAGTACCTGCGCCACGACCCGGCGCCGGCCGCGGTGGCCGCCGCGCTGCTCGGCTGAGTTAGAGCTAGCGGTAGCGCAGCACCAGTCGGTCGTCCAGCGGCTGGTAACCGAGCCGGCGGTACACCCCGTTCGAGGTCGGGTTGGCCAGATCGGTGAACAGCACCACCTGCTCGGCACCGGTGTCCAGCGCGTGCTGGCTGCACGCCGCCGTCACGCCCGCGGCGTAGCCGTGCTTGCGCTGCTCCGGCGGGGTGTACACCGGCCCTACCCGGCTGACGCCGGCGATGGTCACGTTCCGGCCGGCTAGCGAGACCGGCTCACCGGCGGAGTCGAGCCACAGCCAGTACAGCCGCAGTTCGATCCGGCGTTGCTGCATCTGCCTGGTCGGTTCGGCTCCCCCCGGCTCGACCTCGGCCCGGAAGGCATGCAGCCAGTCCATCACCAGGTCCAGGTCGTCCAGGGTGGCGAGCCTGGCCGACCCGGCCGGCATCGGCTCCGGAGGCGCCAGCCGTTCCAGCCGGAACAACCGCTGCCGGAACACCGGTTCGCTGGTCAATTCGGTGCCGGCGAGCCAGCAGGAACTGAACCGGTGCACCGTCTCGATCGTGCCGCGCGAGTCGGGCACCGCGATGTCGCGCTCACGTAGCTGTCGGACCAACTCGCCCTCGCTGCCAGCGGGCAATCGAGCGAGCAACAGCCCGAACGGCGGCGTCATCAGCACGGCGCCGGTGACCTGCCCGCGCTCGCAGTACCAGCTCAACACCACCGGCGCGTCGGAGAATCGGTGGCCGGCCTGCAGGCTGTCCAGCACGGTCAGCGCGAGCGTGTTCGCCACCGGGTCGCGCAGCAGCAGCGGCAACACGGCATCGGCGAACAGCTCAGGATCCTCGGTAAAAACCCAGCCCATGCCCTGCTCCCGTCTGCACGGTCCGACCCATGCAGCCTGGCAGTCAGGGCCGGCCGGCGTCGAGCGAATTCCGCGGCTCGGCCTGCCCGCGCTGCCGGCCTACGGCCCGATTGGGTAGGTTCAACAGCAGGATTCGCGTGTCCACAGCCCGCGGTCGCCGAGCACGGCGCGCCGCGAGCGGATAGGAGTACTGGTGAGCAGTCACAGCACGTCCGAGGTCACCGAAGCGGTGCAGGATGCGGTACACACGGTCGCCGAGTCTGCCCGGACGGCCGGTGCGGCGGTATCCGAAACAGCCCGGACGGCCGGAGCGGTCGTATCGGACAGTGCGCGGGTGGCCGCCGGCAACGTGACCGCCGCGGTGGGGACCGGCGTCGAGGCCGTGGTCGAGCGAGGCCGGCGGGCCCGCAAGCAGGCTCGTGCCGAAGCCACCCGTCGCCGCAAGCAGGCCGAGCGAGAACTGGCCAGCCGCCGCAAGCAGACGCGCAAGCAGGCGAAGCGAGCCCGCAAGCTGGGCGCCGGCGCGGTCGCTGGAGTTAGCGGCAAGGCGACCGACACGGTAGCCAGCGCCAAGGGCAAGGCGACCGACACGGTAGCCACCGCCAAGGGCAAGGCAACCGACACGGTAGCCACCGCCAAGGGCAAGGCCGGTGACAGCGTGGCGGAGGCCCGCGGCAAGGCACGGCACACGGTGGACGACGTGCGCACTCAGGTCGCCGACGCGCTGGCGCAGGCGAGCGACCGGGTGCGGCCTCCCCGCCGCAGCAAGAAGAAGTCCTTCGCGACCGTACTGTTGCTGGCCGCTATCGCCGCCGTCGCGGTGCGCAGTGCCAAGGCCAGCCGGCCACCGGCCAGCGCACCGCGGCAGTAACGCCGCAGCGGCAGCGCGTTAGCGGCCTGCCCGGCAACTGTCCCCCGCCGACTAGCACGGTGGTGGATCGTCGGCGGTGTGTCGCTCTCGGGCCGACCGGGGTGCCGACGGCGGTGGTTTGGATCGCCTGGCTGGCTGGGTCGTTGCCGTCCAGGGCCGGGTGGTGGTGCTGGTGTAGGTGTGGCCGGTGGCGGTGGTCCAGGTGTAGCTGCCGTCGGGGTTGTGTCGGTCCAGCCGGTGCCGGCTTTGGCCAAGTTGTGTCGTCGGCAGGTCAGGGCGAGGTTGTTCCGTCGGGTGGGTCCACCGCGGGCGAACGGGAAGGTGTGGTCGGGCTCGCAGCGGTAGCCGGGCTGGTTACATGTTGGGAAGGTGCAGGTGTCATCGCGCGCATTCAGGTAGTCGCGCAGGCGTTGGGGTGGCCGGTAGCGGCGTTCGCTGATGTCGAGGAGTGCGCCGGTGTCGGGGTCGGTGAGCAGTCGGCGCCAGGTGCCGGACTCCTCGGCGGCCAGGCGGCGGGCAGACTCGGCGGTGATCGGTCCGTAGCCGGTGAGGTGGCCGGGCTGGTCGCTCAGGCCGAGCAGGGTGTCGGCTGAGACGGTGACCTGGATGGCCGGTCGACGGCCCTGCACGGTGGGCAGCGCGTCGAGCGGCAGCCCGGACACCACGGCATCCACGAATAGGTCGGCGCGCTGCTGATCCAGGGTGCGGGCATCCTCAGCAGGCAGCAGTCCGGTCGCGGCGGTCAGCCGGGTGTAGATCAGTTGCGCCTCGGGCGCGGGTAGCAGCGCGGTCAGGCTGGCCATGCCGTCCTCACCGGGGTGGTAGTCCACCCGCCGGTCGGCCAGCGCACGCTGGTGGCGCTGTTCGGCGGTCGCGGGATCGAGGGCCAGCACCGCGCGCCGGACGCGGCGGCGCAGCTGCGGCACGGTGACACAGCCGGCGGCCAGCACGCCCGGCAGCACCGCGGCCTCCAACGCGGCCGGCAACTCGGGGTCGTCCGGCAGCCGCCAGAGCGCCTCGGCCAGCACGTTCGCGTGCTGGGCCGAGATCGACCCGGACGCGACCGCGGCCAGCGTGTTGGGTAGCTCTCGCACGAGTGTCTTGGCTTGGGCCAGTCGGGTCTGGGCGGTACGCAGCGGCAGCTGCAACGCCAGCGACACCCCTTCCTGGCCCAGCCCGAGCCGGGAGTCGTCGCGGGCCTGGATGGCGGCCAGCACCCGCAGTTGGGCGGCTTCGAACCAGCGCCGCTGTTCCTCCAGCACCGCCAGCAGGTCGATCTGCTCCCCGCCCGAGAGCGCGTGCGGGTCGATCGCGTCCAGCTCCGCCCCAGAGCGGAAAGCCGGGTGTTCGGCGACCGCGCAGGCGAGCAGCTCCGAATCACCCACCCAGTCGTCCATGTGTTCGATTCTACTGCCGTAATAGTCACCGGTCAATGGAGATTAGCCAACAAATGAAAGGCTAATCGCCATCAGCACAACCTCAACCCGCCTACGCTACCCAACCCCTACGACACTTCCTCATCGCTGCGCGTTCGAAACTCAGCACCCACTCAACATGAGCCATGACGACGCGAGACCAGGTCGAATTCAGCGGCCTTCGCGCGGCACGCTCAGCCGCGGCACTCCGCCCAGGCCGACGTTGTAACGCACATGGTCGGCGTACTCGGCCAGCTTGTTCCACAGCGCCCGGTGGGCCGGCCACGGGATCGGCTCGTCGCCGTCGAGCCAGCTCTCGCCGAAGGTGATCCACACCGGCGTCCAGTTCGCGGCCGCCTGCCAGCGTCCGTTGCTCCAGTCGATCAGCGACCGGCGGATCTGAATGGCCAGCCGCGGCGCGTCGGCGAAGATCGACACGGCGTGCACCGCCCACACCCGGAAGTCATGCGACATCAGGTCGAGTTCGAAGTCCTTCAGGACGGCCGGGTCCACCAGCACCGTCGCGACGTTCTCGAAGCCCTGCCTGCGCATGGTGAGATTATCTACCCCGATGGGGCTTGGTGTGGAGCCCGCTCGCCGGTACCGGCCCATCGGGAGGGCAGCCATGCACGACAACTCCGCCCAGGTGAGAGCGCGGGTCCAGCGCACCTATCGAGAACGAGTACTGCCGGCACGGTACCGGGCGAGTGCGCCGGTGACGGTGTCGGCGTGGCCGGTTCCCGGCGAGCCGGTGCCGTTCGGCGAGATCGTCGACAAGCCGTTCCGGCCGCTGCCACCGGGCGAGCCGTGGGGCCGGCCGTGGAGCACCCTGTGGCTGCGGATCACCGGTACGGTGCCGGCCGACTGGCCCGCGCCGGAACCGACCAACGCGACCGAGCCGGTGGAGCTGCTGGTCGACCTCGGCTTCGCTGCCGGCAGTCCCGGTTTCCAGGCCGAGGGACTGGTCTGGACCGCTGACGGTCGCATCGTGAAGGGTCTCGAGCCACGCAACACCCACGTGCCGCTGGCCGTCGGACCGGGCCAGGACTTCACGGTGTACGTCGAGGCGGCCGCCAATCCCGACATCGGCGCCGGCTGGACCTTCGAACCGACCCCGCTCGGCGATCCGGCGACCGCGCCGGAGCAGCCGCTCTACCGATTCGCCGGCGCCCGGCTCGGCCTGCGCGACGAGACGGTCTGCGCGCTGGAACGCGACATCTGGGTGCTCGACGGGTTGCTGGCCGAGCTGCCCGGCCCGTCGCCGCGAGCCGCTCGGATCCTGCGGGCGCTGGAGCGGGCCGTCGACCTGCTGGATCCGGACGACGTGACCGGCACCGCGTCGGCGGCACGCACGGCGCTGGCGCCGGTGCTGGCCGCCCCGGCCTCGGCCAGCTCGCATGCCGTCGTCGCGGTCGGCCACGCGCACATCGACTCCGCGTGGTTGTGGCCGGTCCGGGAGACGGTGCGCAAGGTGGCCCGGACGTTCGCCAACGTGCTGGAACTGATGGACCGCTATCCGGAGTTCGGCTTCGTCGCCTCCAGTGCCCAGCAATACCAGTGGATTCGCGATAGCTACCCGGAGCTGTTCGAGCGGCTGCGGGCTCGGATCGCCGAGGGCCGGTTCCGGCCGGTCGGCGGCATGTGGGTCGAGGCGGACACCAACATGCCCGGTGGTGAGGCCATGGCCCGGCAGTTCGTCGCCGGCAAGGGCTTCTTCCTGCGGGAGTTCGGAGTCGAGCCGACCGAGGTGTGGCTGCCGGATTCCTTCGGTTACTCGGCCGGCATGCCGCAGCTGGTCACCGCGGCCGGGTGCAAGTACTTCCTTACCCAGAAGACGTCCTGGAACGACACCAACCGGATGCCGCACCACTCCTTCCGCTGGGAGGGCATCGACGGCACCCGAGTGTTCACCCACTTCCCACCGGTCGACACCTACAGCTCCGACCTGTCCGCGGCCGACCTGGCACGTGCCGAACGCCAGCACGCCGAACGCGGCGTCTCAGATCTGTCGCTGGTGCCGTACGGCCATGGTGACGGTGGCGGCGGACCGACCCGGGAGATGGTCGAGACGGCGCGGCGCAAGGCGAACCTCGAAGGCTCCCCCACCGTGCGGCTCGGTATGCCGAGTGAGTTCTTCGACCGGGCCGCCGCCGAGTTGCCGGATGCCCCGGTCTGGTCCGGCGAGTTGTACCTGGAGTTCCACCGCGGCACCTATACCTCGCAGGCGCGCACCAAGCTGGGCAACCGGCGCAGCGAACACCTGCTGCGGGAAGCCGAGCTGTGGGCGACCACCGCGACGGTGCGCACCGGCGTCGAGTACCCGGCAGCGCAGTTGCGCGCCGCCTGGGAAACCGTGTTGCTGCAGCAGTTCCACGACATCCTGCCGGGCTCGTCCATCGCCTGGGTGCATCGGCAGGCCGAGCAGAACTACGCCGAGGTCGCAGCGACGCTGGAGCGCCTGATCGGAACATCGCTGGAGCAGCTGACCGCCGCGACGCTGGAGCAGCTGACCGGAGCGGCGCTCGAACAGCCGGCCGGCGCGGCGCTCGAGCAGCCGACCGGAGCTGCGCCGGTTGCCTTCAACGCCTCGCCCTTTCCGGTTGCCGGCGTGCCCGCCCTAGGAGCGGGGCCGGTCCAAGCTGCCGAACGCTCGGCGACCGAGCGGGACGGCCAGTACCTGTTGGCCAGTGCTCGACTCAGCGCTTCCTTCGATGCCGCCGGGCATCTCGTCTCCTTGATCGACCGGGCCAGCGGCCGAGAGGCGGTGCCTGCCGGCGCGATCGGCAACGAACTGCAGTTCTACCGGGACGTGCCAAACCGGTGGGACGCCTGGGATCTGGACGCGGCCTACCAGCGGGTCCGGATCGACGCGGTGCGCACCGAGTCGACGGCGCTGGACGGCGACGTGCTGGTGATCGATCGGATGGTCGGATCCTCTGCCGTGCAGCAGCGCATCCAACTGGCGCTCGACGGCGGATCCCTTGAGATCGAGACGACTGTGCAGTGGCAGGAACGGCAGAAGCTGCTCAAGCTCGCTTTTCCGTTCGACGTGCACGCCGACACCGCGGCCGCCGAGGTGCAGTTCGGCCACCTCCGCCGCTCTACGTATGCCAACACCTCGTGGGACATGGCCCGTTTCGAAACCTGCGGGCATCGCTGGGTGCACGTGGCCGAACCGGGCTTCGGCGTGACCGTCGCCAACGACCGGGTGTACGGCCACGACGTCACCCGCGACACCAGGGCGACCGGCGGCACCACCACCCTGGTACGGGAGTCGCTGCTGCGGGCGCCGCGATTCCCCGACCCCTCGGCGGACCAGGGTCGGCACGTGTTCCGGCACTCGGTGTCGGTCGGCGACCTGCTGGCCGGGGTGGCCGAGGGCTACCGGGTGAACCTGCCGCTGCGGCCGGCTGCCGGCGGCCCGGTCGAGCCGATCGTCGCGGTGGACAATCCGGCCATCGTGGTGGAGGCGGTCAAGCTAGCCGAGGACGGCTCGCAGGACGTGATCGTCCGGCTGTACGAGGCGCGCGGCGGCCGGGCCCGCGGACGGCTCAGCCCTGGTTTTCCGGCAGCCGACGCGCTGCGCACCGACCTGCTGGAGCGCCCGCTGGCCGATCAGCCGGCGACTCCGCTCGAACTCGACCTACGCGCCTTCGAGTTGGTCACGCTACGCATCGCGCGAGCGTGACGCGACCTCGACCGGAAAGCGACCACCGCACAAACCCACGGCGTGAACCCACGGTACGAATCCACGGCACAAACCCACTCAGAGCCGGTCCAGTAAGGTGGAGTCAGGCGCGGGACGGCCCGAGAGCGCGGCGGTCCCCTGACACCAGCTGACCAGCAGCTGACACCAGCGCCGTTACGGGCCCAGAACCCAGCCGGGTCCGCCTTCTGCCGGAGCCAACTTGGCCCGCGCACAGGACCGGAGTTATGCCGAGTACTTCTGCTGCGACAGCACGCCGGCTCGACTCGCTCACCGGCATTCGAGCGCTGGCCGCCTTCGCCGTCTTCACCCACCACACCCACTCGGCGATCATCTCGACCTCCGGCTTCGGACGTCTCAGTACCCAGGGCTCGTCCGGCGTGGCCTTCTTCTTCGTGCTCTCCGGCTTCGTACTGACCTGGTCGAGCCGGCCGGAGGACACCGCGACATCCTTCTACCGGCGGCGGATCGCTCGCATCGCGCCGCTGTACCTGCTGGCCTGGTGGGGTGGCGTCGCGCTCAACGTGGTGACCGGCGAGTCCAAGCTGGTCAACCAACTGCCGGCCCTGATCGGCCTGCAGGCCTGGATACCGAGCGATGAGATCCACTTCGCGGGCAACGCGGTGCTCTGGTCGCTGTCCTGCGAGGCGTTCTTCTACCTCGCCTTCCCGCTGGTCATCGATCGGCTGCGGGCACTGAGCAACCGGGCGGCCGGCGGCCTGCTCGCCGCCGTGCTCGCCGCCGCGATCGGCTGGCCGCTGCTGTTACATCCGGCCACCGCGTCCGGCGTGCGGTACTGGCTGATGTACCTGTTCCCACCGGCCAGGTTCCTGGAGTTCCTGGCCGGGATCCTGCTCGCGCTGCTGGTTTCCCGTGGTGCGGTCGGCCGAATCCCGCTGCGGCCGGCCATCGGGCTGGCACTCGGCGCGTACCTGGTCGCCGGTTGGGCGCCGATGTACCTGCAGCCGGTGGCCCTGATGCTGCTGCCGTGGGTGCTGGTGATCGTGGCCGCTGCCCAACACGACCTGGCCGGCGGCAGGCCGGCACCCGCCTGGCTGGTGCGGCTGGGTGTCTGGTCGTTCGCGTTCTACCTGTTCCACCAGCTGATCATCAAGGAGATGGCCTTCGCCTGGCTGCCCGGCAGCACCGCGATCCGGGCGGTCTGCTCGCTGCTGCTGCTCGCAGTGGCCGTGATCCTCGCCGGCCTGCTCGCCGAGCAGGTGGAACGTCCCCTGGAACGGCGGCTACGCGGCCGGCAGCCGCGACCTCGGGCCAGCCACCGCGGCACCGAGCCGCATCCGGAGCTGGTGTCGAAGCGGGAACCGGTGTCGAAGCGGGAACCGGTGTCGGAGCGGGAACCCGCCGACCACACCTGGCAGGTGCCCGAACTAGCGGCGGCGCCGACCAGCCGCTGATCCGACCGCGCCGGCTGCTCAGCGGCCCGGCAGTTCAGCGACGAAGCAGTTCAGCGGCCCGGCACTTCAGCGACGAAGCACCGCCACCCGACCGAGGTCGCCGGACGCCCAGCAGGAGCCGTCTCGGGCACAGCTCACCGTGTCGAACTGGCCGGTGTCGAAGGTGTGCCAGTGCAGGCCGCCGTCGTAGCTGATGTCAGAGCCGGTGAGGCCGACCGCGATCGCGCTGGCCGGCGTGCCCGGCAGCCAGGTCACCCCGGACCGGTAGCCGGCCGGCTCGGTACGTGGCGAGAACCACGGTGAGCGCAGGTACGACAGCGCGGCCACCCGGTCGGCGGCTGCGGGCGCGGCGAAGTCACCGCCCACCGCGATGCCGGCCACCGGTCCACGGAACGCGAGCCCGAACACTCCGGCCGACGGACTGCTGACCAGCGGGGTGTTCCGGACGTCCCAGGAGTAGCCACCGTCCGCGGAGTGGAAGACCCGAGCGGCACTGCCGCCACCGGCGCCGAACCAGGCTTCGTGGCCGAAGGTGGTCAGGCATTCACCACTCGCCGCGAAACCGGCCTCACCGGCGAGCGCCGGCGGCATGCCGCGATTCGGCAGCACCTGCCAGTGCACGCCGCCGTCCCGGGTGGCCAGGATCCGGAACCTGCCGTCCACCGGGTCGCTCAGCACCAACCCGCGTCGTGGGTTGTAGAAGTCCATGCAGTCGAAGAAGGCGGTCGGTTCGGTGTTCTGGTAGGCCAGCCGCCAGTGCCGGCCGCCGTCGGAGGTCTGATAGATGCGCGCGTCGGTGCCACCACCGGCCGCCAGCGCCACCGCGTGCCAGGCGTCGAAGGCGGAGATGTCGCGGAACTGAAGGGCGCCGGCGCCGGGTGGCGAGACGTCCTGCCAGTGCCGGCCACCGTCAACCGTGCGGAGCACCAGCCCGGTGTAACCACCGAGCCAGGCCACCTGCCGACTGACCGGGGCCAACCCGCGAAAGTGCGATGTGCTGCCCGTTGGCAGCAACGTCCAGTGCGGTGCGGGTTGGCCGGCCCGCGGACCAGCCGTCGCTGGATTGGCCAGACCGATCGCGCAGGCGAGCACCACCAGACCGGTCAGCAGCACCGTGCCGGCTCGTCGCGGCCGGATCGATAGACCTCGCATTGCAGCAAACTAGCGCACGCCGCCGCCGGGCTGGCAAGACCGATGCCGAACAGAACCGGTCGGATCGCTCGGTCACCTACCGGTGGTCAACTGCGGAATCTGTTGCACAAGTCGGTCTAGGCAACCGATTACGGTCGTGTTTCGCCACGGAGGGTGCGTTGACAGCAGCCCTAGGGTCTGCGCAACATGTCTGCCAGCACTGACCCAGTACCGGTCCAGCGCCGGCGCGGATGGAGAATGGGGAACGCTCGTGACCGCACAAACCTATGCAGGACCCCGCAGCGCCGATCAGGGCGGCAAGGGCCTGAAGTCCGGCGCCCTGGGCCTGGTCTCCTCGGTGGTGATCGGTGTCGCCTCGACCGCGCCGGCCTACAGCCTGGCGGCCACCCTCGGTTTCATCGTGGCGCTGGTCGGCCTGCAGAGCCCGGCTGTGGTGCTGCTGGCGTTCGTCCCCATCCTGTTCGTATCGGTGGGTTATCAGCAGCTGAACAAGGCGGAACCCGACTGCGGCACCACCTTCACCTGGGCCACCAAGGCGTTCGGGCCGCACGCCGGCTGGATGGGCGGCTGGGGCATCATCGCCGCCGACGTGCTGGTGATGGCGAGCCTGGCCCAGGTTGCCGGTCAGTACGTGTTCCTGCTGTTCGGCGCCGACGGCATCGGCGCGGATCCCAGCAGCACTTGGGTGCTGCTGGTCGGGCTGGCCTGGATGGCCGTGATGACCTACATCTGCTACCGCGGCATCGAACTGTCGGCCGCGATCCAGCGCTGGTTGCTCAGCATCGAGGTGGTGATGCTGGCCGTGCTGGCGATCACCGCGCTGGTGAAGGTGTACTCAGGCCACGGGGTGTCCGGGGCCACCATCCACCCGGCCTGGTCCTGGTTCAACCCGTTGAACATCAAGGGTGACAACGGCCACTTCTCGTTCAACCTGTTCTCCCAGGGCATTCTGCTCATGCTGTTCATCTACTGGGGCTGGGACTCGGCGGTGTCGGTCAACGAGGAGACCCGGGAGCGGGACAAGACGCCAGGTCGGGCGGCGGTCATCTCCACCGTACTGCTGCTGGTCATCTACGCAAGCGTGTCGGTGGGCGCCCAGGCCTTCGCCGGAGTTGGCGAGTCCGGTATCGGGCTCGGCAACCCGGATAACTCCTCCGACGTGCTCAGCGTGCTCGGCAGCAACGTCTTCGGCTCCTCCGGTATCGGCACCGTAATGTCGAAACTGCTCATCTTCATGGTGCTCAGCTCGGCGGCGGCCTCGACCCAGACCACCATCCTGCCGACCGCGCGAACCACCCTTTCGATGGCGGTGTACCGGTCCATTCCGGCGACCTTCGCCCGAATCCACCCGCGCTACTTCACCCCGACCAGTTCCACCCTCTGGATGGGCGCGGTGTCGGCGGTGCTGTATCTGGTCATGAACTACTTCTCCAACGGCGACGTGATCGCCGACGCGGTCACCGGCATCGGGATCCTGATCGCCTTCTATTACGGAGCGACCGGATTCGCGTGTGTCTGGTACTACCGCGCCGAACTGGGTCGAAGCGTCCGGGATTTCCTGCTGAAGGGGCTGATTCCGCTGCTCGGCGGCCTACTGCTGTGGACCGGCTTGGTACTGACCGCCATCCAGGATTGGAAACCGGTGAACAGCTATGTGGTCTGGAGCATGCACTTCGCGCCGCACTGGCAGGTGGGCTTTGCGTTCCTACTCGGCGTAGGCAGCCTGCTGGTCGGCCTGGTGCTGATGGCGATCAGCACCCCGGTGTTCCGCCCGTTCTTCAGCGGTCAAACGTTGAACCGGGCCACTCCGGTCTACGTCCCCGAGGGCGAGCCGCTGCAGCCCGGGCCGCTGCTGCCGGACTCGCGGGAAAATCTGGTGCTGCCGCCGGAGAGCACCCGGGACTGACGGCGGCGACTCCGGCCCGTCGAACCGGCTCGAACGGCCCAGCCGTCAAGCGCTTTCAGCCTTTCGACTGATGTCGGGCTAGACAGGCGACGATCACCAATCGAGGGAAAAACCGCCAGGACGGCTTTACGAGACCATTGGATTCGTGCACAATCACCTACGGCCTCTTCGGAGGAATGAACGGCCCGCGCACCTCACCCCCCGTGGGTGCGCGGGCCCTTTAATTTGGTCCTCGCTAGCAGTTCCCGAGCGGGCACGCAGCGCAATCTAGAGCCCTGGCAGCCTGGCAACTACGTGCCTGGCAGCTAGGAGCCTGACACCTACGAGCCTGGCAGCTACGAGCCTGGCAAATCGAAAGAGTGTGGCAATCCCCAGCAAGGCAATCGGAGAGCACGCCCCGGTCACCCGGTAGCCGACTCCTCAACGGGTTCGGGCGCCGGCCCGATGGCGGAGGCCAGCACGCCGGCATTGGGCATCGCCACCACGCCCTCCTCGGTCTCGATCGTGGTGTAGATCAGCCCAGAGCCGAGAATCACACCTTCGAACGGCCCACCCAGCGCGCCGGTGCGCACCTTGACCCGCTGACCTGGCACGAACGGGCGGGCGAACAGCAGCACCAGGCCGGCGAAGAAGTTACCCAGCGTCTGCTGCGCCGCGATGCCGATCACGACACCGGTGACCGCGCCGCCCACCAGCAGGTTGCCCAGGTTGACGCGTAGCAGCGCGAGCACGCCGAGCAGCACCGTGCCGTAGCCGAGGATGCTGCAGATCAGCCGGATGGCCGAGCCGGCAGCCACCCCGCCGCGGGCCGTGGACACCCGATTCAACTCGTTGGCCACCGACCGGGTCGCGATGATGCCCGTGACCAGGAACACCACGCACAGGCCGAACACCGCCAGGCTGACCTGGTCCCGGCTCAGCGCCAGGCGGTGCTGACCGACGGCGAACCGGGCCGGGCGGGTCTGGTCGATGCCGCCGAGATGATCGCCGAACGCGAAGCACGCCAGTGCCAACACCACGGCCGGCACGGCGCGTTTGAGATTGAGCTTGGCCTGTTCGTCTATCGCCCGCAGTCCGCCGATCGAATGCAGCGGATCCAGGTTCCGTGCGCCGAATCGCAACCGGCGACGAGGTGCGGGTGAGTCGTTGGTCATGCCTCATCCATACCGCACCCGTCAGCCGGCCTCCAAGCCCGCCTCGACGGCCTCGACAGGTGGCTGCGGTACGGCCGGCGGCTTCGACCGGCCGAGGTTGCCACGCACCACGAGGTTGAATGCGTAAACCATCACGGCGGCGACCGGCACCGCGATCAGGAAGCGAATTAACGCGGTCGTCACGCTCATCGATCCGTCGACGAACGCCGACCACAGGGCCGTGCTGCTCAGCAGTACGGCCAGCGCGAGCACTGAAGGCTTGAACACGATCCTCTCTCTCCTGCGGATATCTCAGCCTGGCCGGTCAGGCCGAGGCCCGGTGTCGCGGTGAGCCACCGAACAGCCGGATCAACATGCCGAGCCAGATGAAGTGGGACGGCCGCCGCTCGTCGAGCAGGCCGATCGGCAGCTCGAGCTCCCAGACCGACGCCGGGCTGGTGCTGAGTTCGGCGGAATGCACCGCCAGCGCATCGGTGCGGGGCAACCGGGCCAGCTGGGCCTGGCAGTCCTCGGTCTTCCAGCGCGCGTCCACCACGCCCCAGACCGCGGTCGGGCGCAGTGCGTTGATCATCGCAGCCGGCCACGGGTCGTCCGGACCGAGGCCGGCGCCGTCGGTGCCGATCACCAACACGCACGGAGTGGCCGCGTCGGCCAGCTCCGCACGCAGCGATGCGGCCTCGGCCGGCGAACTGATCCGGCGGAGCGGTCCGCCGATGCCGCTGTCCACGCCGGCTGCGACGATCGAGCCGAGCCGGAGCCGGAGCATCCGGCACACGGTGCGTGCCGCCCGGATGGCGGCGGCGCCCTCACCGGCCAGCACGATCAGCTGGCCCGGCCCGGTTGGCAGCTCGGCCGGCGGCGGCAGTTGGTCGAGGATGTCCTCCAATGCCTCGTACGGGCTGTGCACGCCGGTACCGGGGTTGAACGAGATCGGCACGCCGACCTGCCGCAGCTGCATGAGCAGTTCCAGCCGGTTGCGGGCGTCCCGGCCGCGCATGGCAAGCGGGGTCACCTCGGCCATCGGCTGTGCCGGCTGGTCGGCCGACTCGCTGCTGGTCGGTTGGGCCGACTCGATCGACTGCTGGGAAATCGATCGAGTCGGTTGGGCCGACTCGGTCGGCTGGTGGGAAACCGACTGCTCGGTGGTGACGGGCTCGGCGTCGGCAACGTACTGCTTGAGCACGCTGGCGAAATCCGGCTGGCCGTCCCGTAGCCGGGCCTCGGCGGCCTCGGCGGATGCCAGCAGGGTCTCGATCGGGGCGAGGTCCTCGTCCGGAGCGGAATCGGCGATCGGAGCGGAATCGTCGATCGGAGCGGCGGCCTCGTCTGGCTGATCGTCGGCGAGGTAGGCAACCCGGTGCACCTCGCGGGCGAAGAAGCCGAGCACGCCGCCCCGCCGAACGGTGTCCTGGTACAGGATCCGGGCGCCGGGTGTCTTGTGCACCGTCTCCATCAGCCTGGTCAGGCTGGTGTCCTCACACACCAACGGCTCGGGCATCGGCGATCACCCCCACGGTGTCAACTGCACTGGCATTGTTGGAAATCTCGGAGTAGGACAGCACCGGCAGATCCGGCACCGTGCTCGCGATCAGCCGGCGCAGCGGCAGCCGGATCTGCGGCGCGCAGGCGAGCACCGGACGCAACCCGCGTTCCAGCGCGGCTTGGTACTGCCGGCCGACCTCGGTGATCAGGGCCTCGACCAGCTCGGGGCCGGGCAGCAGTTGCACCCCGGTCTCGGCCGGTCGCACCGACTCCAGCAGCGCCTGCTGCATTCGCGGATCGATGGTCAGCACCGACAGCCGGCCGTCGCGGGTATGCGAGGCGGTGATGGCCGGCGCGAGCGCCGCCCGGGCCGCCTCCACCAACCGGTCGGGCTCGGTGCCCGACTTGGCAGCGACGGACAGTGCCTCGTAGATCCGTACCAGGTCGCGGACGGCCACTCCCTCGTCCAGCAGTGCGTGCAGCACCCGCTGGATCTCGCCCAGGCTGAGGATGGCCGGCGTCAGGTCCTCGACCACAACCGGGTGGGTCTTCTTCAGCGCCTGGCTGAGCGCGGAAACCTCTTCCCGGCCGAGCAGCCGGCTGGCGTAGCTGCGCACGATCTCGGACAGGTGCGTGATGATGACCGACGATCGGTCCACCACGGTGGCGCCGAGCAGCTCGGCCTGGCCACGCAGTTCGGCAGCGATCCACTTGCCGGGCAAGCCGAAAACCGGTTCCTGGCCGGCGATGCCGGGCAGGTTCTCCATGCCGTCGCCGAGCGCCAGGACGGTGCCGGCCGGCGCCTTGCCGCGAGCCACTTCCACCCCGTTGACTCGGATGGCGTAGCTTGCCGCGGGCAGATCCACATTGTCGCGGGTACGCACCGGCGGCATCACCAGGCCCAGCTCCAGTGCCAGCTTGCGACGCAATGCCCTTACCCGGTCGAGCAGATCCGCACCGGGACCGTCGACCAGTGAGATCATGTCCGGCGACAGCGCCAGTTCCAGCGGATCCACCGCCAGGTCGCCCAGGATCGCCTCGGGACTGTCCGGAGCCGGGCCCGCCACCGCCTGGGTGACGACCGATTCGGCTGCCTCGGTCTTGGCCGCGCTCATCCGCTGGGCCAGCATCAGCAGTCCGCCGCCGACCAGCAGGAACGGCAGCTTCGGCAGGCCGGGCACCAGGCACAGCGCCAGGCCGGCACCGCCGGCGATCTGCAACGCCCGCTTCTGGCTGCCCAGCTGACTGGCCACCACCGTGCCCAGATCGGACGAGCCGCCGGCCCGGGTGACGATCAGGCCGGTCGAGACGGACAGCAGCAGCGCGGGGATCTGGGACACCAGCCCGTCCCCGACGCTGAGCAGGCTGTACTTGTTGATGGCGTCGGTTACCGAGAGGTGATGCTGCAGAATGCCGATCGCGATGCCGCCGACCAGGTTGATGATGGTGATGATGATGGCCGCGATCGCGTCGCCCTTGACGAACTTCGAGGCACCGTCCATCGAACCGTAGAAGTCGGCCTCGGAGGCAACCTCCAACCGCCGCCGCCGGGCCTCCGTCTCATCGATCAGGCCCGAGTTCAGATCGGCGTCGATGGCCATCTGCTTGCCGGGCATGGCGTCCAGGGTGAACCGGGCACCGACTTCGGCGACCCGGCCGGCGCCGTTGGTGATGACCACGAACTGGATCACCAGCAGGATCAGGAAGATGACCAGGCCGATGACCAGCGAGCCGCCGATCACGAAATGTCCGAAGGCGTTGATCACCTTGCCGGCGTAACCGTTGCCCAGTACTCGCCGGGTGGCGGAGATGTTGAGCGCCAGCCGGAACAGGGTGGCGACCAGCAGCAGCGACGGGAAGCTGGAGAAGTCGAGCGGACGCTGCACGTACATGCTCACCAGCACGATCAGCAGCGCACCGGTGATGTTGATGGCGATCAAGAAGTCGAGCAGCGCCGAGGGCACCGGCACCACCATCATCAGGATGATGGCGACCACGCCGATGGGCACTGCCAGTTGGCTCAACCGTTTCGGGTTCACAACACCTTCAGCTCTAGCGGTACGGACCTGCGTTGACGGCGGTCCGATCCGTGGTCCGCTGAGGGTGTAGCCGTCCTGGCTATGCACCTTGATCGGCCGAGACGGGCGGAACCTGAGCTTTATCCGGCTCAGGACCAGGCCGGAAATGCCGATGGGCTTCTGCAGCGATCAGCTATTTTCGAAGGTTGGAAGATGTCCGAGGCGAACCCGTCCACCGAGCTCCGCGAGGCATGCTGCCAGCGGTGCAACCAGACGTTCCTGCCGGCCGATCCCGACGAGCCCATCCACTTCCAACGGCGGGACGGGGAGCTCTGCGGCGGCACCGGACGGTACTTCCGGCCGTTCGTGATCCGCAACGATCCGAATCGCTGGTAATGCCCCGCTGCTGGTCTTGCTGACCAGCCGCTGCCGGTCATACCGGATGGCCGCTGCTGATCTTGCCGAACGGGCGGAAATTATTTGGCCCGGGTGCTCTACTAGTGGTTGAGCAACCTTGCCGCCGGCGCAGCTGTCGATGGCAGGGCCGTGACGGCCGCCAACTGGAGTTCTGATGGTCTGGACGGGTAACGACCAATATCGACTCGCACCTGCCCTGCTCACGCTGCTGCAGCAGTTGCAGGCCGCCAATCCTGGCCAGGGCTGGCTGAACTCGCCGCAGACCGGAACGATCGGCGACGTCATCCACCAGGCCAAGAACTCCAGCTCCGACCACAACCCGTGGCTCGACAACACCGTGCGAGCCCTCGACGTGGCGGCGAACGTCAGCGGGGTGCAGGGCATCGTCACGGTGACCGACGCCCCGGACTGCGAGGCGCTGTTCGCGATGGTCAACACCATGTACGCCGCACAGGACCCCCGGGTGTGGCCCAACGGCTACGCCATCTATCTCAAGCGGATCACCGACTGGAACAACCCCGGCGGTTTCCGTACCCAGACCGGGGATCCGCACCTGTATCACGTGCACATCTCGGTCAGCCAGAACCCGGCCGGCTACAACTCCACCGCCAGTTGGCCGCTCACCCCGTCCCGCATGCAACCCCGGGCCGACGGGAACATCGCCGACCTACCGACCACCGCTGACTCCGAGGAGGACCAGATGTTCCACGTGATCCGGAATGTGCAGTCCGGCGCCGTCCGCGCAGCCGGCCCGAACTTCTGGGTCGCGCTGGAAGGCGCGAGCCCGGACGAGACGCAGGCCAACATCGCCCTGGCGCTCACCCTGCCCGGCTGCACCAGTCAGGCCGTCGAGGACATCTCGGACGCGCGGATGTCCTGGCTCAAGCGCTTCTATACGACCGGGAAGGTCACTGCGTGAGCTGAGCTCTGCGGCTAAAGGCAAAGCAAGGCGCAGCGACGAGGCGGTTGCGCTCTCGCTGCGGTGGCGTTGCCGGCTTTCAGTTTCGCCTTGCTAGATAAAGCAATTCGCGGATGCCCATGGTTGCCTATGGCTGTTTGATCCGGTAGAATCGAATATGTGATCGAGCAGCTTGCGACCGCTCCGGATAGCGTGCTGCTCGCCGAGGTCGTGGAGCTTGAGGCGGAGCTCGCTCGGTTGCAGTACCGGCAGTTTTCCGTGTTGGCCGAGCTGAACTCTCGCAATGTGCCGAGCACTTTGGGCTTTCGTGGGTTGGCTGATCTGATCTCGGTGCAGGTGCGGTGTACTCGTGCCGAGGCGCGTAAGCGGGCGTTGGCCGTGGAGCGGTTCGGTGCGCGACGGAGTCTCACCGGCGAACCGTTGCCGCCGAGCCTGTCCGCTACCGCCGAATCATTCGCCGCTGGCGAGTTCGGTCCGCAGCACGCGGCGGCGATTGCCGAGACGGTGGAGGCCATCCCGGAGCGGGATCGGGCCGTGCACGCCGGGGCGGTGGAGGCCACGTTGCTAGAGCATGCCCGCACCAGCGATCCGCGCACGATCCGGCTGCTGGGCCAGCGGATCCTCGCGCATCTC
>Ga0157372_10001362_pt1 | contig 26426 bp, 23 predicted proteins | sample C55metaG_FD_115307 | JGI IMG/M metagenome (GOLD analysis project Ga0157372, IMG submission 115307) | Corn rhizosphere microbial communities from Kellogg Biological Station, Michigan, USA - C5-5 metaG | ecosystem: Host-associated > Plants > Roots > Rhizosphere > Soil | place: USA: Michigan...
CCGGGTTTTGTCGGCGCAGTGAACACTGATCCCACAAAGTGCGTCAGGTTCAACGAACCAGGATACTGTCCATTTATCGTAAAGAACCTGTTTGAACTCAAGAACGCTCAGCGCCTGCTGCTCGAAGGCAACGTTCTCGAAAATGTCTGGGCAGGATTCACGCAACACGCCACTGCCATACCGTTCCAAGCTTTGAACCAGACCGGATCGAACAATCCCAACACCACCGTGTCTGATATTACGGTGAGATACAATCGCATCGCTCATGCGGCGAATGCTTTCAGTGCGAATATTGTGTGCCTGGGTTGCACTGTGAACCCAGCATTCACCGGCAGAATTAGCGTTCACGACGATGTATTCGATGATCTGAATGCGGCATTTTACGGATTAGGAGACCTTGAACTGAACACCGCGAAGCCCTTTCAGATCAGCCAGTGCCCTACCTGTGCTCCCATTCAGAGCGTCGCAATCGATCATGTGACCGTGCTCATGGCCTCTCCGAAAACATTCATGGTGTTAGGAGACATGCCCACCGCGCCCATTAAGAACGTAGAGGTGACCAACAGCATAGTGTCCTCATTGCCAGGAACGGTTATTACGGCAGCCGGTAACGGCGCCTCATGCGCTTTTACAGGAACGTCTAATTTAATCAGGTTGCAAACATGCGTTAGGGGGCCGAACGTAACCGCGAACGCACTAATTGGAGCGAGTGGCGTTTGGCCAACAGGAAATTTCTTCCCACCAGATCCAAGTGCGGTGCAATTTGCCGATTACAGCAATGGCAACGGCGGGGATTACCACTTGTTGCCGAGCAGCCCATACAAGAACAAAGGCTCGGATGGTGCAGATGTTGGCGCTAACGTCGACGCCGTTAATCAGGCAACTGCCGGGGTGCTGTGATAAGTCCGCTGTGTGCTGCGAAGGCGCCCATATTCATCTTGTGAACACCCGATGCCGTGGGGGACCCGACGAACTGGTCTAGAATCCAGCCTCGATTTTCCTTCTGAACGGCATCGCCTGCTTTTGTGAGCCTGACATCTGATCGCTCGTTACCTCGGCTCCTCGACACAGAAGAGTTTCAAAAAAATCTGACCAAACCGCTCCCCCGCTTTCAGTGAGGAGCCGAGTCCCTCGAGATCCACCAAGCGAAGGTGGGTGGATTTCGGAAAGGCGGCACAACTGCGTGAGCTGGTAATCTGCGCGTCTGGTGCTGCTTATTTTCCGTCGTTAATTGTTAAATTGTCATCTGCGTCCGTTACCGCGCGTCTGTATCTTGTGACAGAATAACGCAACACGGTCAGGCGCTCAGCGGTCATGCTTACCTGATCGCGGCCCCGTACTAAGGGAGTTTGTTAAGGCACAAATGCGAACGGCTCTAGTTTGTCATGAGGAAGAAGACCTGAACCGAATCGTGCTGCCGCGTTGGCTGGCTTCGTTCTCAACACTCGCCGCAGTGGTCGTACTACGAGAGACGCGAGAGCAGAAGCAGCGCCGAGTCAAACGCGAGATAAGACGAGTAGGCTGGCGGTTTTTGGATGTCCTGGCCTTTCGACTCTATTACTCGATGTTCTTATCCGGGATGGATCGCCAATGGGAAAAAAATAAGGTAGCGGAATTATGCAAACGCTATCCAGAGATTCCTGAGACTACCCCGGTTCTGGTAAGTGCGTCGCCAAACAGCGCTCGGGTACGCGAATTTCTTCACAGCGCGGCGCCGGATTTGATGCTTGCCCGCTGCAAGTTCATCCTGAAAGAAGACATATTCACGATTCCCTTCAAAGGAACCTTTGTGATGCACCCCGGAATTTGTCCCGAATACCGGAATGCGCATGGCTGCTTTTGGGGCTTGGCAAACGACGATCTGGAACGCGTAGGCATGACCTTACTTCGAGTCGATCGCGGTGTGGACACCGGGCCGATCTTCGGGTACTATCGCTGCCGTTATGATGAGAGGAAAGAGTCGCATATTGTGATCCAACTGCGAACTGTTTTCGATAATCTCGACGAGCTACAAACACAGCTTGCAAAAATTTACGATGGGTGCGTCGTCCCGATTAACATCGAGGGAAGAAAATCGGCTGTGTGGGGGCAGCCGTGGCTGACTAAGTATTTGTATTGGAAGCGGGCGGCTTCGAGGCGATGATCGTATCCCTGCTTTATCACGATGTGGTTGAGCCTGGGCAATTCGATGGCAGTGGTTTTTCAGGCAGAGATGCCGATATCTACAAATTGGAGCGTGCAGAATTTGAGCGGCACCTTGCGCTGATCGAAAACGCGGCAGGCTGTGGCGATGTAGGCATCTTGCCAGCAGCGGCAATGCATGAAGACTCTAAGGTTCTGATATTCACTTTCGATGATGGCGGTGCTAGCGCTCTTTCGGCCGCGGCATTGCTCGAAGGTAAGGGATGGCGTGGTCATTTCTTCGTGACCACGAACTACATAGGGCAGCCAAAATTCCTCACCGCGGAACAGATCCGGTTGTTGCACTCACGAGGACACGTGATTGGCAGTCATTCGTGCTCGCACCCGCTTCGCATCTCGTATTGCAGTTCCGCGGAAATCGAACACGAATGGAAAGACAGCGTACGCGTTCTGAGCGAATGTATCGGTACCCAAGTTATTGCAGCTTCTATCCCGGCCGGGTATTACTCAAGACGAGTCGCGGAATTGGCGGCCGCTTCGGGAATCAAATTTCTGTTCAACTCAGAACCTGTTAGCGGCGTTAAAGGCGTCGGTGACTGTCTGGTGCTGGGACGATATACGATTCAACAACAAGTTTCAGCTACTACCGCCGCTCGAATAGCATCAGGTGATTGGCGACCGCGCTTCGAGCAATACATCTCCTGGAATTCACGGAAAATTGCGAAGCAGCTAGGCGGAACATATTACGTAGCATTGCGGAAGCGATTGCTAAACTCCCTGGCGCAATGAGTTAGACCGGCTAACTCAGCGTCTCAGCCGCATCAGCGGCCCCAAGCCTTTTTCGATAATTTCCAGCGTACTCTCCTGAAGAGCTGGTCTCCAATTGCCGGCTTTTCGCGATGCGCACAAAAGGAATATCCTGTCGCGAGGTCAGCGTGCTCACATTCATCTCCTGAATGCGCCACGCCTTGAGCGATGGGACAAATTGGTTTAAAATCCACCTTCGATTCCTGTTCTAACGGCATCGCCTGTTTCATGGGAGCCTCGGTGATGGGTCAGTCGTTATCTCCGCCGTTAGATAAGTCATCCGCATTACCTGTTCCGCTCGCTGCTGGCCTTCAAAAGACTCACTTGCCATCGCTGGATGGTATCCGCGCGATCGCTGTTTGCCTGGTCGTTCTCTACCATTTAGGGATCCCCGGAGTTCCTGGAGGCATGGGAGTTCTCATCTTCTTCGTCTTAAGCGGATTTTTGATTACGTGGCTGCTCTTGAAGGAAGAGGAAAAAATTGGGCATATATCTTTGAAGCTGTTTTATGCTCGCCGAACGCTGCGCATTTTCCCTGCGTTTTACGTTTACTGGTTCTTAATTATCGGCTTGTATGTCATCTCATCTCGGCATATTTTCAGAGCACAAGCTATCTGCTCGTTTTTCTACATCAATAATTACTACCAGGCAATATTTGGCGACCCCAACACCGGGCTCAGCCACACGTGGTCTTTGGGGGTGGAAGAGCAGTTCTATCTGCTTTGGCCGGTTACGTTTCTATTGTTAAGGAACAATCGGCGAAGAACCCAATTCCTGCTCTGGTCCATTGCGGCAGTTTGGCTCTATCGTGAGTTCCTGATCTTCGCAGTGCACCGTTCCCAGGGTTACATCTATGAGGCCTTCGATACCCGCGCCGACCACTTAATGATTGGCTGCGTTTTGGCTGTTGCCTTGCGGCAACGCGCATGGCCGCGACTGTGGCACTTCCTGGTAGCCTCACCATTACGCATGTGGATTACTGTGACTGGTCTTGTGATTTCCGCTACCCTGAGCCATTTCTTGCATGCTATATATCGGGATTCCTTGGCCTTCATTGTCGATCCACTTCTGGCAGCTTCTCTCATAGTCCAGGGAACTGCATACAGTTCAAACGCACTGGGGAAAATTTTGAATTGGGGCTGGGTGAGCTATCTTGGCGCGATCTCATATTCCGTTTATCTCTACCATCCGCTTGCTATGGGTCTCGGCGAAAAATTGTTCCGCAAGCTGCCGGGCCTGGCCACGGTAGCCCCAATCGGAGCAGTCGCAGCCGTACTTGTAGCGGCCAGCACCTCCTACTGGCTGCTTGAACAGCCATTGCAGAAACTACGGGCACAGTTCTCACCTCAGCAGTCCGCGTCAGAATTGCCGTACCGCGCCTCTGATGCGGCCCAACCGCCTTTACCCGAAACGCCAGTGGTGACGTAACAGTCGGAATTGCAGCCAACTGCCGGCCGCGCAATAATGATCTCGGCCGCGAAACTGAAGAGCGCAGGTGATCGCCTCGCGTGATCAACCACGGCTAGCGCATGAGGGCTTCTAACGGCAGACCCGTAAGATCGCGTTTGACGTTGGTGACAGTCTCGTATTTCAGCCAGCGCATTACCGGCCCCCAGGCGTTCTCGATGATTTCCAGCGCGGCCTGCGGTAAAGCTGATCTCCAATTGCCGGCTTTCGCGGTGCGCACAAAGGGAATATCCTGGCGGGTCTTCCTGGTTGACGACCACTTGAGGGCCTGAGCCGCCTCAAGTTTTCTCATCTCTTCGGCGGAACTTTGCTCGACCGCGTGCTTAATGCGTTCATTACAGACCGTGATCGTTCGGGAATCAGCACCTCAGTGAGCAGAAGTCGCGCCTCGCCAGCCGGTTGTAATCAAGCATTAGTACATGGATGGCTTGTCCGCGGTAATTCGCAGGCGATTACCCCACTCTGCTATCGGGCGATCTACCTGCAAATTCTCGAATTTAGCCCGGTTGAGTGCGATTCGCATTCCTCGGATGGTTTGAAAGGATTCTGACCGTCCATGTACGGACAATACTCTGCCAGTCGCATGGAAATAGCAGCCGTTGAGAATGACGAATAAACGAAACAGAATTGCAGGAATACTGCGACATGCTATCAATTCGCGCAGGGTGAAACGCAACGGATGGATACTCACGAACAACTTTCCTTTGGGCCGCAAGATACGATGTGCCTCTTTGAGCGCCACTGGAATACTCATATATGGCAGCGAAAGGATACAAAGAACCGAGTCGAATGATTCGGACCGAAAAGGCAATGCTTCGCCAGCTGCTTGGATGAATTGACGGGAAGGGAAATTACGGGCCGCAGCTTGGAGCGGCTCAACATCACAGCCAATGATGGTCTCGGATTCAGCAACCCCGAGATGCACCAACGATTTACCAGTCCCGCAGCCTAAATCGAGTACCCGCACAAGCGCACAATACTTACAGCTTTTACTTCCCTCATTCAACCGAAAAATATGGAAATTTCTCTTTTTAAGCCTCTGATTGATGACGCGTACACGTGGAGCAGATTAGATTTCGGGTGCGGTCGCGGGCTTTGGCGGCATAGTATTGACCGCCAGCGAAGAACGGAACGATCCCTCTAGCGGATGATAGCTTGGAGTGTCAGACCTGCAGAATCGGGTTCAGTATGCGTCACGGTCTCGTACTTCAGCCACCGCATTAGCGGCCCCCAGGCGTTCTCGATGATTTCCAGCGCGGCCTCCGGCAAAGCTGATCTCCAATTGCCGGCTTTCGCGGTGCGCACAAACGGAATATCCTGGCGGGTCTTCCTTGTTGACGACCATTTGAGGGCCTGAGCCGCCTCAAGTTTTCTCATCTCTTCGGCGGAACTCCGCTCGACCGCGTGCCCAATGCGTTCAGGATTGGCCTCGATCTTCAAAAAAGTGGCAACTTTTGTAAGCTCTCGTGCTGTGTCGGCGATCATATCTTCGTAGCGCAGCAACAGAAAGTCCGGGCTCTTGTATCGTGTTGCCAGCCAGCCGCCCACATTTTCGCCCCATGACGCATAGATACTGGTCTCGCCGGCTACAAACCTTCGGACGAACTGCTCGATAGGATAGGAGTCGTCGATCAGCCTGCGTTTTATATGAAAGTAGTACTGCGAAAGAACGACATCGCGCGGATCACGAACGATATAAATAATTCGTTTGTATCGCGGATCAAAGTATTCATGACTTTTCAAAATCCGAGGCCGTGGAAGTTTCGCCAGCGTCCTTTTTGATAATGCTTCAGGATCGGGAATAACAAAATTAATGTTCGAAAAATCTGGGCGCTTCTCCGGGTACACCAAGTTAGCAATCAGGAAGCGAGTCCAGGTGTTTCCTGATTTCGGATAAGACAAGATAAACACGTCATCCGGGAAAACTGCCAGGTTACGCGCCGGATGATGAAGCCCGAAGGCCATCTTTGCGCCCAATATGATTCGTTCGAACATTCGTGATCCTTCTAATCCGCTGTAGCGTGGCTTATTTCTTTTGCCGCCATTTTCATCCGAAACATCGATCGCAAAATCTCAGTTTCGCTTCCGCTCAATTCAAACAACCATAGGGGCACGGCATACAATACTGCCGAAACAATGCCCAGCGCGAACAGAACTTTATAATCGGGGGCAGCAAATTTGATGGAAAGCAAGATAGGAACTACTAGCGACACGGCGACGAGGGCCAGCGTGCGCCCGCTGCGCCGCACGTATTCGAAATAATCGATATTGGCGACACGGCAAACATAGATCGGCTGGACCACAATTCGGGTAATAAGAATAGGAATCAATGTTCCCAACGCCACGCCATACATTCCATACCAGTGCACGAACACCAAACTCAATACCAGATTTGCCACACCCTCCAACGAGTTAAAAATAGCGTAGAACTTGTGTTTTGAGATTGCATAGAGCAGGCTGACCGACGGCCCCTGCCAAAGCGACACGGTGACGCCCGCCACCAGCAGCACCAACACCAGGTAAGAATCCGCGTAGTGCGGCCCCATCCAGCGCACGATGAAAGGTTTACCCCAGGCCAGCATCCCGAATCCTATAAAACTGGACACGCAAATCGCGCACTTGCTGGCGAAGAAAAACGTTCGCTTGAGGCCGTCAAAATCCTTGGCGCCCTCCTGCCGGCTAAACAGCGAAGGAAAGACCCCGAACATCGAGGACATAAGATCAAAAAAATACTGGGTCAAAACTCCGCCAACTCGATAATGGGTGACTGCCGCCAGCCCGACATAACCGGCAACCACCACTGCATCCACTTTGAAGCGCAGAATATTCGCCAGATTGGCGATCAAGCTGTAAGCGCTGTAAGAAAATAACGAACGGGCGGTGTTGCGCTGCCAATATTTGCGATCGAAGCGCAGGAAGGGGAGCTCGCGGTGGGCGTAATACACCTGCAGGACCATCGCAGGAAGGCTCGCCACCACCGTGACCCAAGCCAGCCCAACGACCCCGTACCCCATGAAGATGACAGGAAAGATCAATGCCGTCCGCAACGCAAGGGAAAGTAATTCCAGGGACGCGGCAATATCAAAACGCAGGTGCGCCTCAAGCAGTCCCTTGAAAACCCGGGTGGGAAACATGAGTGCAATGCTGGTGCCAAGGATCAGAATCAGTTTCCAAAACAGTGAAGCATCCGCCGGAGTACGACAGACGAACGGCGCGGCGGCGGCAATCAAGCCGCTGAACACAAGCGCCGCCAGCCCTATCCCCAGATACAAACGCAGCGAGGTATTGAAAACCCGGTTGCAATCCTCTTCATCTTTCGCTCCTAGCGAACGCGCCAGGTAACGACTCACCGCCGCAGCCAGGCCCAACTCCAGCACACCGTAATAACCCACAAAGGTTGCGACCAGCGTCCAAATTCCGTAGTTGCGGTCGCCGAGCGAGTGCACAACAAAAGGCATGATGGCGACGGAAACTACCGCCGTCGCAATGGTGTTGGCGAAGCGGAAGAAGAAGCCTGAGGCGAGTTTTCGGGCGATCCGTGACATATTCAGACTTCAGCTTATAGTCATGGTAGTTCTCTCGCTCAGGTGCAACTTGGATACCAAGTTTATGACCGTAAGCTCAATGTTTCTTTGACTTACGCTCGGTGGGTGATCCTAAGATGCAAACTTTAGCACATGCTGCGGGATAGAAAACGTGTTGTGATCGGCATTTCTTAGGCATGGGTGCGGCCCCTGATTAGTTCGGTGTAAACTGCTGCAGTCTTTACAGCGGGAAGGGAGTCAGGATGATGCATGACCCGGCGAAGCGACCCTCGCTTGCGGGCCGACGGCTGCAAGAAATTGGTGAAATTCTTCATGCCGAGGGGATTTTTACAGGTGGTCCTCCTCAGTACTTCGAAATTGCTGGCCGACTCCAGTTGGCAACTCTTCTCCGCGAGGGTGTCTACCCATCGTCCAAGGTGCTGGATGTGGGTTGCGGTTGCCTGCGAGGAGGGTATTGGTTGATTCACTTTCTTGATCGAGGTGGGTATTTTGGTATTGAACCGAACGCGGCCATGCTGCAGAAGGGAATTGATTGCGTTTTGGGGCCCGACTTGCTGGCGGAGAAAGCGCCACGCTTTGATACCAACGATCGATTTGATTTCTCGGTGTTTAACGAGGAATTCGATGTAGTTATCGCGCGTTCCATTTGGAGTCACGCATCGAAGGCGCAAGTGCAGACTATGCTCGACAGCTTTCTTGCAAACTCATCTGCCGAAGCGTTCTTCCTGACTTCTTATTATCCGACGAGTCTTTGGGCTTGGCGGAAATGGGATTACAAGGGTTCGGGATGGAGAGGTAAAAGCCACCAGTCGAGCAGCCCTGATCAGGTATGTCACTCTTTCCGTTGGATCACTGAGCAAGTTAAAGCTCGCGGGATGTTCATCAGACAACTCCCAGATCTGGTACTGAACGGTCAATATTGGATCAAGATTGCGCGCAGCCACAAAGCGCTAGGCGAGATACTCTACGAGTTCCAGTGAGGCTAGCTGGATTTAATAGAACCTGGCGTTGAACTGAGTACCTACCGGCTATGCAAGAATTTGCAACACGATTGTAAATCTCGCCTTAAACAATTACGATTCAATCACTTACCTGCGGCGAAGATGGCAGTCCGATTGCTTTTTCACAGACCGAACAGGCTATAGTTTAGGCACCGGGGAAACTAACACGCTCTACGGCATTAAATACGTTTTGAAATATGCTCTCGGCAAGGATATCGCGGGTCGGAACCTTGCTGTCTATCCAGACGACACTTTTATTGTTTCCTACCCTCGGTCAGGCAACACCTGGACGCGATTTCTGATCGCGAACATTTTGCATCCCGAACAGCCAGCAACATTTGCGAACATCGAACGTCTCGTTCCCGACGCCGAAGCGCAATCTAACCGGATGCTGAAGGCAATTCCGCGACCCAGATGCATCAAGAGCCATGAGTACTTTGACCACCGTTACCGACGGGTCATCTACATCGTGCGGGACCCCCGGGACGTAGCTTTGTCGTACTACAATTTTGTCAGGAAGTATCGCCACATTGACGATGGTTATCCGCTGGATCGGTATGTAGATGACTTCGTGAGCGGACGGCTTAGTTCTGCCGATTGGGGAACTTGGGGCGAAAATGTGGGAACCTGGATCACTGCACGGGCGAAAGATCCCAACTTTCTGCTTCTGCGCTACGAGGATATGATCGAGAACCCGGCGCGAGACCTTGCGCGGATCGCCGAGTTTTTCAGTATCGAAGCTGATCCCGACCGACTGGCCAATGTGATCGAGCGCAGTTCTGCGCAGCGCATGCGCGAACTCGAGAAGAAGCAAGGTGACCAGTGGGTTTCGACCAAGAACCACCGCAAGGATATTCCTTTTGTTGGAACTGCTTCGTCAGGAGGGTGGAAGGCGAAAATGTCCACAAAGTCAGTGGCGCGGATTGAATCGGAATGGGGGGCCCTGATGCAATTTCTGAACTACGAACTGGCGACTGAAGAGGGGCAGCAGCGTAATCGTGATCACCGATCATGGCTGACGGCGAAACCAGATGTTGCAGATGACGCCAGCGCGCTCTCGCGTTCCGGACAATAGAACACACCGAATGGCTGACAAACTGCGAATGGCGATCCTGGGTTGCGGTGCGATCACTAAGAGCCGCCATTTGCCGGCGGTTCTGGCTCATCCTGATGTACGACTCGACGCTCTCGTGGATATTGATCTTGAACGAGCGGCGGCTTTGGCCCGGCTTAACAACGTCCAGTGTCGTGTAACCGCCGACTATCGTTCTGTACTCGGCGAAGTAGGCGCGATCATCAACGCCTTGCCAAATCATTTGCACGCTCCTGTCATCATTGACGCGCTGAACGCCGGCGTGCACGTGCTGTGCGAAAAACCTCTTGCCATTACTTCAGCGGATGCACGGGCTTGCTGCGAACTGGCGGCGAAAAAAACCCTGGTGCTGGCTGTGGGCATGAACCGGCGCTTCCAGCCCGGTACTCTGATTCTGCGCTCTGTTCTTGAGGAAGGGCTGCTTGGCAACCTGCAAGGTTACGATTGCCAGTACGGCGGCTCGTATGACTGGGAGACCACTTCTGGTTTTTATTTCTCGAAGACAAAAGCCGGAGGGGGAGTACTTATCGACTATGGGGTCCATCTCCTCGACACTTTGGTGGATTGCTTCGGACCCGTCGTCAGCATTGACTATCAAGACGACGACTGGGGCGGGGGCATTGAAGCTAACGCCATCCTCGACCTTCATCATCATGGAACTTATGGCGATATACGCGGCGTCATGCGGTTGAGCCGCACTTATGAGCTGCCCAACCGTTTAATCGTACGGGGATCCGACTGCTGGTCCGAAAGCCCGGCTGCGGATACCGATGTGGTGCTGGTGCACCGGCATTTGGCAAGGCAGGACGTTACCATGACGCTTCGGCATCCCGAGCCGAATCTCGGTTTCCGTTCCAACAGCTTCTATAAGCAACTGGAAAATTTCGTTCGCAGTGTTCAAGGTACTGAGCCGCCGGTTGTAGATGGTTGGCAGGCGCTATCAATCATTGAATTGATCGAGCAGTGTTATGCTCACCGCCGGAGGATTCCAGAGCCGTGGTCGGAGCCAGCTGATGCTCGGACCGAGGTGAGCAGTTGAACTGGCTGCAGAAGCCGATCTTCGTAACCGGAGCCACGGGTTTCATCGGTGGCCGAGTCTGCGAGCGTCTGGTACAGGCTGGCGCTAAAAATGTGCGGGCGTTAGTGCACACCGTCCAGCACGCCTCGCGAATTGCGCGCTTACCCATCCAGTTGGTTCCCGGCAGTCTGCTCGATTGCACATCTGTGCGCGAGGCCATGGGAGACGCCAAGATCGTCATCCATTGCGGTCTGGCGCCGGCTCGCGGCATTTTAAGGACCACCGAGAACACCCTCAAAGCCGCGGCAGACGCTGGCGTTGAGCGTTTCGTGCACATGAGCACGGCGGCGGTCCATGGCTTGACTCCGGCTCCGGGCAGCGAAACCGAGGCTGCCGGCTTGCCTCGTACCGGCGATCACTACTGTGACAACAAGGGACGCGCCGAGCGAATTGTGAACAGTTTTCATCGCCGCGGAGTTCCAACTGTCATTTTGCGTCCCTCGATTGTTTACGGGCCATTTTCTGCCTGGTCTATTCGGCTGGTAAGGGAACTGCGCGACGGAAAAGTGACACTCATTGATCGTGGCCACGGCGCTTGCAACACCGGCTACGTCGACAATCTCGTGGATGCCGTCTTTCTCGACATAGAGAAAGACCAAGCGGTTGGCGAAACTTTTTATATTACCGACGGTGAACGCATTACATGGGGAGATTTTATTAGGGCTCATGTTCCTATGCTGGAAAATGCGCCGCCACTGCGCGAGATCAGTAAGGCTGAGCTTACGGATTATTATCGCCGACAGCCTGGGGTCATTTGGGGATCATTGCAGCAAGGTGGTCAGTTACTGCGCAGCCGCGAGTTGCGTCTCCTGCTGCGCCGCATTCCGGCGATAGAACGCATCCAAACGGCTTTGTGGGCATGGATGCAATCGCAACCTGAAGAGCGCCGTGAACGCATTCGGGCACGCTTCTCGATTCCTGAAAGCGCGGTGCCCGAGAACAATGGCGATTTATCGATGCCAGAGGAAGTAACTGTCGCGACGCAGACCGGAACGGTTTTCTTCAGCATCGCGAAGGCCAGGAAAATTCTCGGTTACCAGCCTCGGATCCCTTTTTCTCGTGGCATTCGATTGGTCGAGCAGTGGTTGCGATTTGCGAATCACCTATGAGTTCTGTGTAGAGATAGACCAGAACCGCGAGCGGGTGACGATCTACACTCGCGTTTGATTATGGACCAAACCGGCAGACTGAAATCCGTAGTTAAGCGGGCCCTACTGGCAAGCCGTGCAATGCGCCTGCTACAGAAAAAAGGCGTTGCTGTGCTGATGTATCACTCGGTGAAAGAATTCCCTGCCGAGCACGTGAATACGCTGGGCGGAATCGTGCACTCCACCTCAATTTTCCGCCAGCAGATGGAACTGCTGGCCCGCCGTTGTGCTCCCGTCAGCATGGATGATGTGTTGCGTTTTACGCAAGGCGAGAAGGAGCTTCCAGCGCAGTGCTTCGCGGTCACGTTCGATGATGGCTACGCTGACAATTTAGAAGTTGCCGCTCCGATTCTCGAGCAATTGGGCATTCCTGGCGCTTTCTACATCACGGTTGGCTACATTGAGACAGGCAATCTGCCATGGGCAGTTCGCGTCCGCCACGCCTTTGCAGTGACAAAACAAAAATCATGGAGGGCTCCGAACGGTAACAAATATTCTTTCGCCGATCCTGACGCGCGCAACCAAGCCTTTGGGCAAGCTTGCCGATATTTGAGTGCGCTTACCGGTTCAGAGCAAGAATGCGCGGTTGTTCAGATCGAACAGCAACTGAGCGTTCCCCGGGTCAGTGAGCCAAATATGATGCTGAAATGGGATCAAATCCGCGCCTTAGTCAAACGCGGTCACATTGTGGGCTCGCATACGGTGTCGCATCCCAACCTGGCGCATGTGAAAGAGGACGCGCATCTCCGCCACGAACTGGCGGAGTCGAAACTGCAATTGGACGCTCAGCTGGGTGTTCCGGTGCGCCACTTTTCTTATCCAGTACCTGCATTAAAGCCGCATTGGACTGCGCGCACTGTCGAGGTGAGCCGTGACGCAGGCTACGCTACTGCGGTCACGACCAACCCTGGGCTGGTCAATCGCCACGACGACCCGTTGAGCCTGCACCGGGTTCGTTCCGCTTATAAGATGGACGAATTCAAATGGGTGCTCGAATCCAGCCTGGCAGGGCGCGCGGTTTAATGAGCCGCATACTCATTCTTGATGGTCATTCGTGTGCGGCCCTGGCGTTTACTCGATCATTAGGTCGCGCCGGCCATCAGATTTTCATTGGCGTGGATCACAACAGTTTCGCGGCAGCTTCTTTTTCCCGATATTCTCAGCGCTGCTTTCGCTATTCCCCGGCTCCTCAGCAACCCGAATTATTTGCAGAAGAGATTATTTCGTTCTGTACCCGAGAGGAAATTGATCTGCTGATTCCGATGACGGATTGGACCATGGTTCCGATCTCGCGTGTACGAGATCGATTCCCTACCCAGTGTGCGGTTGCGCTTCCTCCGGAAAAAGCGATGGTCGCGGCCGCAGATAAATTTCAAACTGTGGAACTTGCGCGCTCCCTCGGCATACCCGTACCGCGCACTGAGTTGGTTTCGTCGGTTGGCGAACTCGAACAATTAACTGACATGACCTTTCCCGTAGTAGTAAAAGATCGCTACTCCATCCGCTGGACAACTCAGGGAGGAGTCGCCGGTTCGGTCCGCTACGCCTACAATCGCGACGAACTTGCTGGTATCGTGAACGCGCGTCTGGAAGTAGTGCAGGACGTTCTGCTGCAGGAATTCGTTCACGGAGCTGGCCTCGGCCTGGCCGGACTGGTTGCGTCCGATCAGCTTCGCATTCCGTTTGAGTGGCAACGCATTCGCGAGATAAATCCCAGCGGATCGGCAAGTAGCGCGCGCCGCTCGGTGGCCCTGCAAGATGACATGCTCAAATACAGCGAGCAGCTGTTAGTAGCGCTCGGCTTCCGTGGCCTTGCCATGGTGGAGTTCAAACGCGAAACGAAAACTGGCCGGGCGGTGTTTATGGAAGTCAACGGGCGGCCCTGGGGATCCATGCAGTTGTCGATCTTCAGCGGAATTGACTTCCCGAAGTGGTTGGTGCAATCGTACGCGCAAAACGAACTCCCGCCGCAGCACATCAATTACAAAACTGGGATCACCTGCCGCTGGTTATTGGGCGACCTGATTCATTTCACGAATGTAATGGCTGGGCGGCCGCGTGCCTGGCCAGGAGCATTCCCGCGGCGAATCCCTACGGCGTTGAAATTGGTTGTGCCCTGGTATCCCGGTTTGCGTTATGAAGATTTCGCTGGTGGGGACTTGAAGCCGGGGTTCGCCTCGTTGAAAAATTGGTTCAGTCAGAAATTAATAAGACCGAAGACTGTCGTTGCGCATGCTAAAACCGCGGCCGAGAGCTGACCGGTTCGGGAGTGTCAGACAATTTCGTGGCATTCTCCTCATCTGACAGTGGGTATCCCAATCGCTGCATAATCCCGCCCCATGCGGTTTCTATGTATTGCGCCGCCGCTCGCGAAAGCGCTTGCCTCCACTCGCCCTTCTTGGCTGATCGTACGAATGGCTTATCTTGTCTAGTGCTCTTCGTCAGCACCCATTTTTTAGACTGCTGTTTTTCGAGCGCTCTCATCCGATCGGGAGAACTTAACTCCACAGCCCGGCGAATTATCTGCGGGCTGGTGTTTAGATTTTCAAAGGAGCGAGCGGCCAGAAAACCCCCCACCTTTCTTAGCGCCTGGTCAGGATCCTGCAGCATCTGTTCGTATTGCAGCAGAAGAAAATCCGGATTGTCGGCGCGAATCGCCAGCCAACTTTGCACGTTCTCACCCCACGATCCGAACGCAGAATCAAATTCACCGGCGACGAATCGTGGCACGTACTCGTCCATCGAATAACCGTCAGGAAGATTACCTGCCTTCACGTGATGGTGATAAAACGAGACTGCTACGTCGCGCGGGTCGCGAGTGATGTAGATCACTCGCTTGTACAGTGGCTGAAAACACTCGTGGCTTTTCAGCAAACGGGGACGGGCATGGCTTCGCAGACTCCGATCGGAATTGAAGTAAATTTCCGGAATAATAGCCTCAACATTTGCGAAAGAAACCGCCTGATCAGGATGGAGCAAATTACCGATCAGAAAGCGCGTCCATGTGTTGCCCGAGCGCGGATACGAAACCAGGAACACGTCATTAGGAAATACGGTCAGGCCTCGCCCTGCCATGAGCTGTCCGGTGAGTACCCGGTACACACGCCCACCGGCTTCCCACATTTCTTTAGTACGATTTTGAAGCGATAAGTGACTTGCCATGTCAACCTGTCAACAACTTGCTGCTTTCTTTTGCGCGGCCCGCAGCTGGGCGATCAAGCCATCAACGCACTCCCGCAGCATACCGCAACATTGGCGCATGAATTCCTCATCACCGGGGTACGGATCGGGTATGTCACGCCCTGCGCCTCGGCTGTGCTCGGAAAATTGCCGCAACATGAATAACTTGTTGCTCCCCTGTGGATATTGAAGAAGAAACTCGGCAGCGTTCTGAATGTCCATTACCACCAAAAGATCGGATGAATCCACCAGGGTTTGAGTTACGGCCTGGGCCCGATGTCCACTCACGGAAACTCCGAATTCAGGAGCCACAGTTTGCGCTCGTGGATCTGCGACGCGGCCGTTGATCGCATGCATGCCGGCCGAACTTACCGTCACATTTGTGGGGCTAAGTTTCTCCAGTTCCCGCTTGAGCATGGCCTCAGCGACCGGGCTGCGCATAATGTTTCCGTGGCAAATGAAAACCACACTTTTTGCATGAGATGGCAAGACGGGCTTTTCCCCCGCCCGGTGCCACGCGCTTGCAACGCTACCCACGCGTCTGATGAGAGAGTTTGAGACTGGCCTTAGTTCTGCCACTACACGCATAGCGGCCACGAAGGTTGAAGGCAGAACACGTTTGACCACGCCCCGCAATCGTTTCAGTAAGGGCGGCGCGTAATTGGCAGCGAGGTTGTCCAAAGTTAGATACGCCAAGTCGGGAGTAGGCTCAGTTTCCGCAGGTCTCATCGGCCGCCGCAACTGAAATGATGGTAGCAGTTGTTATACCACTTAAGAATTGGTTCAGGAGCTTATCTGCTTAAGACTCAATTGCTTCGGAATATTCGCGTGGGCTGGGTATATTTGCTCTCAGGGATGTGAAAAATTTTGCATGGGCAAGAGGGTGGGCAACTACCCTGTTGCGATGGCGATTTAGGGGGTGCTCTGTCGAGAGGAAGCAGCAGGGCGAACGGTCGCTTGTAGCGAACCGCCGCCAAGTCGCTTTCTGCCCTTGCGCAAGATGAATTTCATCCGTATGGACATCAGATAGAGGCGTCGTACCACCCCAGGCGCAACACGCAGAAGCACCAATACGATTTGCAAAGTAAATCGTCGATAAAATAAATTTGCCCGCCCGATGGAGATGGCAGCCTCACGGTAGTGGCGGGAAAGTAAGTGATTCTTACCTTCATCGAACTGCAAAAGAGCTTCGCAGCGCTCCACCTGCGCTTGGACAAGGGTGAACTCTTCTGGCGACAGATTCATCCGCTTTAAAGCTTTACGATAAACGGCAATTTGGGCCTCCCGCAAGGCGTCGCGATCACCCGATAGGCCTTCTTCGCTGAGGGTATGGGTCCCGAGAACCGTTCTCTGGTAATCCATGGTCGCGCCCTGGTGCGCCATCCTGAGCCACAAATCAAAATCTTCCGAGCGTCGAAAAACGGGATCAAATGAGCCGGCATCGAGAATGGCCTGGCGTCGAGCTACGGTAAACGAAGTCAAGACCGTACACTGTTCGCGAATGAGACTATTGAAGTTAACCGAACCGTGGCTTGGAGAAGCATCCATGCAGGTGGGCCAGCGCCCAGCCAACGGTCCCACCCGCTGGGCATTGCTGTAGACCAGATCGCGGCGAGGCGGACCTTCTAGCAGCTGCACTTGCTCCGTGAGGTAAGAGGGCCACCAGCAGTCATCACTATCGAGAAAAGCGACGTAGGCCCCCCTTGCCGCCCCTATTCCGGTATTACGAGCTGCGCTAGGGCCTTGGTTGTGCTGCTCTAAGTACCGGATCCGGTCCTTATAGGGTCGTAAAACCTCAATCAAATTTGGCGTATCAGGCGAGCCGTCATTAATCACAATGACTTCGTAGCTGGAAAATTTCTGCGCAAACACCGATTCCAGCGCGCTGGCGATATGCCCGGCGGCTTTGTATGCAGGAATTATGACCGAGACTCGCGGGTTCTCAGCGCTCGATGAATTGGGTTCGGGCTCACTCATAAATACGGCGGGCAGCGATCAAGTCTGGATATTAGCAACCATCTGTGTGATCGCCAATACGTTTGGGCGGCTACATCCCTATTGAGTTCTAAATCCTTTACCCTAGGAAGGCTGCCGGACGCACATGGTCGCGCGCGAACTTTGACAAAAAATCTTATAGGCAAGCAGCAGAAAACCTTCCGTTTGGCGCGGTTGGGGGTACAATCGGTTCCGGCTTATAGCACGCTTGGCCCAACCACTTGTCTAAACCTCTCAGTCGAAATCCCTTTCAACTGGCGCGTAAGCCACTGACGTCGCGCCCAACTCCACTGTCGCGTATTGCTAAACCTCTGTTGAATCAAGAATTTATTAGCCACGCTTTAAAAACGACGCGACCGCCGAGCCCCACCTCAACTGCGTTCTCGATGGCAACACAAATGCGGCGAGATGGGAATCGGAATTTTCGTGGGGCTTGTTACCGCCCGGAGGTAGCTGAGTCCGCATGCGCCTGGATGTAATTCTGCCGACCTACAATCGGCACCAGTTCTTAAAGCTTACGCTCGCCAGCTTACTGGCGGCCGAGGTTCCGGGCGACTTAATTGTCTCAGTCACCGTCGTGGACAATAACTCCACCGATGCGACGCGGGAGACAGTGGAGGCTTATCAGCCCCAGTTTGGTGGACGCCTGCATTATCTATTTGAAAAAAAACAAGGCCGCTCGTACGCGCTGAACGCCGGCATTGCCGTTACCAGCGGCGATCTTGTCGGTATGGTCGATGATGACGAGCAGGTTGATCGCTGTTGGTTCCGTGTCATCAGCAAAATGTTCTCTAAGCGGGACCTCGATTTTATCGGCGGCCCCTATGTTCCGAACTGGGGGGCCGCTAAGCCGTTATGGATGCCGCCCAACCATGCCGGAGTGATTGGCGTGGTCGACGCCGGCGCATTGCATGTCTATGGCACGAGCAACGCCGAGTTGATGGGCGGAAATGCGATCGTGACGCGGGCCATGCTAAAAAAAGTGGGCCCTTATTCTACTGATCTCGGTCGCAAGGGCAACCGTCCGCTCGCGGACGAAGACACTGACATGTATCGCCGGTTGTTGGCAGTCGGAGCGAAGGGTATGTATGTTCCGGAGTTGATCATTTATCACTACATCCACCCTGATCGCCTGACCAAGAAATACTTTCGCGCATGGCACTTCTGGCGCGGCGTATCGTCTGGAGTTTTGGATCGAAGGCAGCCCCAAGCAACTCCTTATTTGCTTGGCATTCCACGCTTTTTATTCGGACGAGTGGGACGCGGTCTAGGCTCTATGTCGGGTCGGATACTGCGTCCTAAAAATAATACGCCCGAAATGTTCGCCTATGAACTGCAGATATGGGACTTGGCCGGGTTTTTCTACGGGAAACATTGGTACAAGGCGAAAGACATTTAGTTGGGTAATCGAAAGAACTCACGCCAGCGCCGCGTGGCGAAACCACTGAAGTAACGAAGTCCCAACTCCCTCGTGAAGGCTTCCACCGGCTGACGACGGATGCGGGCGCCGAGCCATCCCGCCAAGTCACTTAAGACTTGTCGATACAAATGGGCGGGCACTCCAAAGAAATTGCCCAAATTTGATTGCTCCACTTCATCCGAGTGGAGGGCGGCATAGAAGCGGCCGTGGCTGGTGTGCCATTTCCGATGATATTGTTTTGTCATGCGATCAGGCTCGATTTCAGCGGTGGCAACTAGCTCGGGTAAATAGAGCCCCCGACTACCCACGCGCCACAAGCGCAACAGGATTTCGTGGTCTTCCAGGGAGCCTATGCCATCCTTTACCCGCTGGAAGTCAGTCTTAAACAGCCCCACCTTTTCAAATGCCCGGCGCTGGAAAGCGAAATTGGCTCCGATCAAGCAGAGCTGCTTTCCGGAGTCCACATAGAAGGGCTGATCGCCGTAGTCCAACAAGGCCAGCGGTGACCAGTTGGCGGTGGTGAGCCATGGCGGCGGTTCCGCTGGCCATCGTGGGACTACCCTCCCGCCCAGGAAATCAATATCAGGATTTCCCTCAAAGCCGGTCTTGATGCGCCAGACCCAGTCCGCTGCCACCCGAACGTCATCATCCGTGAACGCAATAATTGGCGCCTTCGCCGCAGCGATTCCGGTATTGCGGCCGTAGGACAATCCCTGCTTCGGCTCAAAAACATATTTCAATTTTTCTGGATTTTGCTTTGCCAGGCCCTCGACGAGAGGGCGCGTCTGGTCCGTGGAATTGTTGTCCACGACCAGGATTTCGTAGGCCACATCGGCTGGTGTTTGAGACAGGAGCGCCCGCAAGGCCCCTTCCAGCAGCCCGCATCGGTTATAGGTGCTAATAACTATTGAAATGTCCATTCAGACCTGGATGTTTCAGTCACCCTGCTCCCGAAAGGGATCCTGACGGCAAACTATTTTTTATAAAACACCGCCATTGCCCTTGCCTGGCGGAGGAAGCCACGGTTAGCATCTTCCGCAATCCTACATCGCCCGATTTGCTCTGGCCTAAAGACAGTTCGGTAAACGGCCGAGGTGAGGATGCGCCATCGTTATTTTTGTCTAGCCGAGGAGCCAAAAACCAGATGTACCACAGTGATCTATACACTCCTGGGCTGCTCCTCGCACACTGAGTACACAAGATTGGCTGGAGTGACGCTGGGTAGCGGACAAGAAGTGCAAGCCTGCGCACACGCCAAATCCTCATAAGTTAGCTGGAGACCAAAGATGGCGATCCGCCAAAAGCGTTCTTTCCCTACATTTTTGCCTGCTGTGTTGGTTGCGGTTTGGGCTGTCATGCCTGCCATTTCGGCGCAGGCAGCTAATACCAGCGTAGTGTTATACGCATCGAAAGCCCCGGTACGAGCTGGCTCGTGGGTTATAGTCTCCGATTCAACTGCGGCTGGGGGATATGCAATGAAGACCCCGGTGTCCGCGACCAAGATTGCCAGTCCCTTGGCTTCACCGGCGAATTACTTTCAGATGACCTTTCCGGCCAGCTCAGGCCAGGCTTATCACTTATGGATTCGCGGTAAGGCTGCCAACAACTCTTACAATCACGACTCGGCATACATCCAATTCTCGGACAGCATTAGCAGCACCGGAGCTGCGGTTGATCGCATCGGCACCACGTCGGCTGCCGCGGTCGTTCTGCAAGGATGTACCGGCAATTCCGAGCAGGGATGGGGGTGGGAGGACAACGGGTGGTGCGGAACTGGCACGAACATTCACTTTCAATCGACCGGGACCCACACAATTCGAGTACAGCTGCGTGAATCTGGTTTCGAGATTGATCAGATCGTGCTCTCTCCCCAGACTTATTTGACCGCGGCTCCGGGTTCGCGTACCAGCAACAGCACAATACTTGCCGTCAACCTGCCGACTCTGAGCAGTTCGACAACCCCCACAGTCAGCATGGCTTTGAGCCCCTCCTCCGGATCCGTACCGTTGAATGTAGACTTCACGGCGAATGTTTCGGGAGCGACAGCCTCCAAGTACAACTGGAACTTCGGCGACGGGACGACCTCAACCGCGGCTTTGCCTTCCCACACTTACAATGCAGCAGGAAATTACACGGCTAAAGTCATGGTGACTGACACCAGCGGCGGCACCGCCAGCTCCTCCAGTGTGGTTTCAGTCACTGGCAGTGCGAGCGAAAGCAAGCTTCGAGTGGTGCAAGCGAATATTTCTTACGGTGGTCACGGCACGGACAACATTATCAATCTGGGCAGGGTAGCAACTTGGTTGGTAAAACTGAATCCGGACGTTGCCTCGTTGGTGGAAGCAATCGGGGGCTACAGCGATCCCAGCCTCATCACCGGCTTAATGAAGCAGAAGACTGGCCTCACTTGGTATAGCTATTATGTGCCGAAATTCCCTGGCTGCCCTGAAGGGGTGATGGTGCTTTCGAAGTGGCCCATCGTCAGCTCAGCGTCCCTCTACATGAGTTACCAGATGCCAGTAGCTGAAGCCACGATCAATGTAAACGGTAAGCTGATCAGCTTCTTCTCAACCCACTTTCAGTGGCCGGAAGGTGCCAGCGGAGAACGGCAAACGGAGGCGAATCAATTGGTTGCTTTTGCCTCAAAGTTCGCCGAACCGAGAATCATTGCGGGCGATCTAAACGCACAGGTATATACCCCGGAGGTTGAAACCATTTTGCAGCAGTACTACGGCGCTTGGGACGAGGCGATAAACAAGGGGGTTGCAACTTCGTATCCTGACAACCCGCCCAGTTCTATGACCCGCACTCGAAAGAGCCGCATCGACCATATTTTCTACGCTAAGGGTGCGACTGGCGTTTCGGTGGCGGGGGCTGCGATTCCCGATCAGCGAGCACCCGGAACTGCCGCATTGGTGACGGTCAAAATCGGCACGACCGACGACAAAGGCGTGCGGCCGTCAGATCACAATTTTGTTGAAGCTACCCTCAACATAAACTAGTGCCCCGGATGTTTTCAATTCCCGCAATTCACGGATGCATACAACCCTCGGTATGCGTCCGTGGCGTTGCGAATCTGATGCTCAGCACATTTCAATAAGGTCGGCCTCAACTGGGCGGTCGAAGTCCATGCTCGATCAATGGCACGAATCAGATCTTCCGCGTCGACGCGATCGCTCCAATCAATCAGCTGGCACCCCTCCCCAAATTGCTCTCGTAGTCCCTCGAACTTGCCCAGGTAATACCGCGATTTAGCCACCGCAATCGCTGGGATGCCTTGTCCAACTGCAAACACCGCGCCATGGTAGCTGCCGGTCACCATTACGCGACATCGGCTGATCCTTTGAATAACATCTAGTGGGGTCATAACCGGAGCGCCGCATGATCGATCTTCGTAACCCGAAACCAGCGCGGTAGCGGTTTTGAAGTCAGAGTCGTCGCGAAACAAGATGGGAACCGGAATAAACGCGGTCTCCAGCTTTGCCGCCGCGCTCTCAAGCGCAACTCGCATCGCGCTAATCATGTTTCCTTCGATTTGCGAGTACTTTGCTACTCGAAGATTCACGCCTATCGAAGTACCAAGAGCGTTCGCACGATTTTCGAACGCCAGCTGCAATCCATCGTCGCCCGCCAGCATGACGCGGTCCGGGGGATAATCAATAGCGTTTAGGACTTGCCGGCCATGCACACTCTCGCGCAATGAGATAACTCTCGCCTTCTGCAACACTTTCTTTATAGCAGCGAGTAATCCAGGGTCACTGACCGGCCCAAGGCCCTGGCAGAGCAATGCCGTCGGAACACCCTGGCGGTTCGCCATTTCCAGGGTTGCCAGCATCTGCAGCGCGCGGTTGTGAAATTCATCAGTGACCATGCCCATACCGCTTGCAACCACCAGATCGGAATGCGCCACAGCTTTTACAAAACCGGAAAGACCCTCGCTATCCATTCGCTTTAAGCGCCTTTTTGTAGCTAATAGCGAACTGACGGCGACCGGCCAACGATCACGCAGGGATATTTCACTGCCCCGCAGCGCGGCCTGTAAAGCTAACGGCAAAAAACTTAATCCTGTCCCAAATAGCTTGTCTTCAAACCAGTATTCTTTCCCGCTCTCGATGATCGGCAGTGCATTGGGACAGAAAAGGGCGAGCCGCTCCGGAGATTGGGTTACAACCCCAATTTGAGCGTTAGGCCAAAGCTCCGCCAGTCGCGATACGCACACCTGCATCATGGCGACATCTCCCATGTTCATACAGGTGTAGCTGCCGGGCTCGACCACGATGTTCATGATCAACAGAGTACACAATTTTCCTGATGGGACCGGTATGGGGATGAGATCGGGAGATAAGAAGGCTAAAAAACAAAGGGCAACCGAGTGAGTTGCCCTGTTCCATTTATTCGGAACTCTACTGGTAAGTGAAGATCAAAGTGTTGCTGCTTTGACCATCGGGGTTCACAACCGCAACTGGCGATGTGCCGGCTGCATTGGCCGGTACCACGGCAGTGATGCTGGTACTGGTTAGGCTCTGAACAACTGCCTGCTGACCTCCTACCAGGACTTCGGCTCCTGATACGAAGTTCGTTCCTTTGATGGTAACCGTGGTCCCGCCCGAAACCGTGCCTGAGCTGGGAGTCACATTGCTTATCGATGGGGCCACAACGAAGCTGTAGCCTTGCGTCAATGTGCTGCTCCCGCTGCCGGCATCAATCACACCCGTGGCAGGATTCATGTTTGTTACCACCACGTCAGCCGCGCCTATTGCGTGTGCGGGAGTTGTCGCCATGATGCACGGCAATGACACCCCAGAGCCGCACACAGCCGCGTCATCAGTCACCGCCACGGTCATCGCCAGTGTCCCGGTACCAACTGGCGGCGGTGGTCCGCCAAAGCTAACTACTGCACCGTAACGGAAACCGGTTCCGGAAACGATAAAAGGAACTCCGCCGTTCATCGAGCCCGTGCTCGGGGATATTCCGGTTACCACAGGAGCAGCCGGCGGATCGGCATAGGTAAAAGCTGATTTTAAGGTAAACGACTGGCCATTCGGGCTTGTGACGGTTACATCCACGGGACCGCTGCTGCCTGAAGGCGTAGTAACAATGGCCGAAACCGGGGTCCGGCTGACGAGCGTCGCCGGGGTTCCACCAAAACTTACCTTGATACCTTGAACCAGGTTGCTCCCAGCGATCGTTACGGTATCTCCGCCGGCGGGCGTACCTGTGTTCGGCACAGCAACGTTTAAAACCGGCTGCGTAGAAGGCGGGATGGACGTATAAACGAATCCGCCGGCCAACGAACCTTGACCGCCAGATGGATTGGTAACCACGATATTTGCAGATCCAGCTACGTGTGGCGGGGTGGTCGCCGTAATAGTCGTACTGTTCACGACTACGATTTTGGAGGCGGTGGCGACACCGAAGCCCACCGTCGCGCCAGCGGCAAAATTAGTTCCCGTTATCGTCACTGCTGTGCCGCCTTTTGCGTCGCCGGTATTCGGACTCACGGAAGTGACGGTTGGTCCCGAGGCCGGGGCAGTGCCACCGGTGGTAAAGCTCCAAACTGGCCCGGTTGCGGTCAAATTGGCCATTGTTCTGGAGACAATCTTCCATCGATAAGTGGTGTTTGGCGCCAGACCCGAAATCTTGTATGTACCCAACACATGATTGGGCGCCGGATCTGGGCTGCCAGTATCCACGTACGAAGCGAGGAGAATTAACGGTCCAGTCGCACCCGTGCCCAGATAAATATCGAACCTTTGACCCCACAGGCCACCGTCCCAACTGAGCGTGAGGCTCTGGTTTATGCCAGTTGCCGCATTGGCCGGGTTTTTATACACCGGCACGGCCGGTCCGATTGGCACAAATGCTCGGTACTCCTGCGGCGAATTCCATCGCCGTTCAAATTGATTCACAAACCAATCAAAAAACCAGGGATTCACCGGTGAGGTGCCAAAATAGTTGTGCTCTTGCTGAACATTGAATGAATTGGAACTCCAGTTAGATGAGCCCCAAACGGCTACCCGCTGACCATAGAACAGCACCGATTTTTCGTGATTCTCTCCACCATGCTTGGTCGTCTTTATCGGTATGCCAGCGGCAAACAGGCGATCAACGTTATAGCGGTCCCATACCCTGGCAGGATTTGAATATTCTGATGAATCGATGATTACTCGAACCGGTACGCCACGTTGGAATGCCGCGATAGCCGTGTCTGTGATAGTCGCGTTGGTGATGCGGAACATGCCGATGTCGAGTTTCGCATTTTCGGCCCGGATCGCGCTCTCAACTTTGTTCCCATAGTCGTCCACTCCCTTGGATGAGGGTAGAAAATCCATTCCGCAGCCACCAACTACCGCTGCACAAACTTCAGACTCAATCGGGTACGTTGCGTAAGAAGGAACCAGCTGCATGCCGCTGGTGTTCGCGTAATCAGCGAAATGGACGGTGTCAACCCACCACTTGTCGTACATTGTGCGAAAGCTATTAACGATTGCAGGATCGTCCGAATAAAAGATGGCCTCATCTGTGTAGGTTTTGTACGGGATTCCGGTCACCAATTCCGAAGGGCTAAAATTGGCTCCGCTGAATTCCACCACGCCTTGTCCGGCGAACAACATCATCTTCCAATGCAGGATGCCATTGGCGATTCTCTTCCGCATAGGAACCGGCGGCGTCATGGTCGCAAACTTCACAAGAATCGCTTCATTCGGCAAATGAGCGTCATCGGCGCGCGGATCCACCATCATTCGCACTTTGACGCCGGCCTGTATTTTTTTTATGAGGGCGCTCTGGATTTGGGAGTCATCCATAAACCAAAAAGCGGTATCAATTTCGACGTTTTCGTTCGCGATCAGAGTCAGTAACTGGGTGCGACAGTTTTCAAACGAAACGTCGCATAGCCGTTCGGTGGCCGAAGCCGGACGAATGGAGCTACACAGAACCGCCAGTACAAATACGGGAGCCCACAGATTTTTATAATTCATATACACCTAAGGAGTTTTCGCCGGGGCGGAAAATGTCACGGCCTGGAGAGATTACCGGCACTTCCGGACTCAAACAGCATACAACCCCGGGCTTGATTTTTCGACTCGACAAACCTGGCAATTCTGGCAAATAGCCTGCAAGCAGAGTGCCAGGTTTCTAGACGTTCAAAGCTGGTGCTTTAGTTGCCCGAAAGCTGTTTCTACTAAGGATTTGTGGCTACCGAGGGGCTTCTATCCAAAACTGATAGAAACTTAGTTCATGGCTTTGCCTAAAAGTGGAAATGTTTTGACCCGCGTTTTAGCTCGCCGGAGACAATTCGATTACTTTGTAAAGTTCTGTAACTGCTCGGGTTGTGGCGGTTCCGGGTTTGTAAAACAAGTCGTCGGCGACCGCCTTCCGCTCCATCGAGAGTTGAGCGGGATTAGAATAAGCGAATTCTGTCGCCCGCACCGTTTCCTGCGGGTTCCGGACCGTAGTCGATGCTTTCACCAAGAGATCCACGTAATCGGGATGGATGTTGGTTCGCGCTATCAGCTCCGGCATTTCAATTCTGATTAATGGCCGATCCA
>Ga0157372_10001363_pt1 | contig 26424 bp, 18 predicted proteins | sample C55metaG_FD_115307 | JGI IMG/M metagenome (GOLD analysis project Ga0157372, IMG submission 115307) | Corn rhizosphere microbial communities from Kellogg Biological Station, Michigan, USA - C5-5 metaG | ecosystem: Host-associated > Plants > Roots > Rhizosphere > Soil | place: USA: Michigan...
ATAGTCAGGGCCGCGTTGAGAAGGTCGTAGGTGAGTTCGTCGGTGGCGAGATGTTCGAAATCCCTCGCAAACGCTAGATCGCGTTTCCCTCGCGTTCCGAAAAGAGTCGCTTTTGAGACAGTGAGCAAAGCCTTTTAAAGCCGGGCGCTCGAATGTTGCAAACTTCAGTCTCAACGAGCGGACAGTGATAGCGGGCGGCCCTGCGCACGCTACGGCAGAAGCCAGCAAAAAGCGACATCGCTCCATTGTGGCGTTTGATTCGCAGAAGGCTTGTCTCAAAATAGACAGCCGCCTACTTCCGATAATCCTGCCTTATTGTTCACTTGGACAAACGTCGGCAAACCGTCGAACTGGGCGGTTTCGAGACGCATTGGTGGATAGGTCCTAGTTTATGGGGAACCCGAATCGGACGCTGCCATAGCGGCGTTTTATGGGCGCAATCCTGTTGCGCCCAATCCGGTTTGCCAATTAGGCCGCGTTCCTTCAGTCGTCGATTACGGGTGTACAACGTGGAATGGTGCAGCCGGCGAATGTCGCGAATTTCCCCCTCCCTATTAGGCCGGTGTCATCCGCGCTGAGCTACTCGCGCCAATGTGTGAGCATTTACAGCAGACGAAAACGCAAACTACCGTCCGCGGCCCGGGCCTTTTCCCTCAGGCTGGGCGAGAGGACCCACTTCGACCTTCCCCTGGGTGTTGGCCAATGTCCCAAGCTCGGCTGCCACGCCCCGTGTGATCGCCGCCGTTTCGCTGCCTGCCTGAAAGCACGTGAAATCCGGGCGGTCACGCCATGCGAAGGGGCCGCATAGCCGTTTGCCTGCTCCGATTGTTGCGTCATGAACTACGTTGATCAGCCGCTCATAGTCGGGCGAGCCCTGCGAGTACCCCGAGAAGTTCCCGAGGTCGCCGCTGGCGGCGAAGACTGCTGTCACTCCCGGAACCTTCGCGATCTCAGCGGCGTTCTTGATGCCTTCGAGCGTCTCGATCATCAAAATCAGCACGATGTTGTCGTTGATGGTGGCCCGATAACCGCCGGGAACACTGCCCCACATGGACGCATCGAACGCCTGGCCGCCGCCATTGCTACGTTTACCGAGAGGCGGGTAATAGGTCCAATTCCTCGCAGCGATGGCCTCTTCGACCGTATCGACTGTGGGCACCACGACAACCAGTGCACCCGCATCCATCGCATGCTGGATCTCACGTTCATCCGCATAGGCGACACGTACGCCCGGAACGGCCTTTGCGTAGGGACAAGCGCGCCACATGCGGGCTACCTGCTCCCAATCGCGCGCGTTGTGCTGCATTTCGGTCCAAATGAAGTCGTAGCCGGCGCTGGCCATCGCGCAATAGGTTTCCGGATCCGTAGCGCTGAATAGGGTGCCGCCAGTCACTTTTTCCCCCTGCATCATCTTGACTTTCACCGGATTCCAGATCTTCGAACCGGCGGGCGGGTTGAAAGCGGTTCCGTACTTCCATGTGTCGGCATCAAATGGCCCCGCGTTTACGGCTCCGGGCGGCGCCGTTCTGATCGCCCCGCTATCCTTGCCGGCGGGAGCTGCCAGCGGAAACCTGAGCTTTCCAGCATCGGCGTTGTTGGCGTATGGGTCCGCGGTCGCCTTCGGCGGTTGCGCGGCCGGAGGAGCCTGCTGACCTAAAGACTGAAATGTGACGATTCCCACAGCTACGGACAGCGCCGCAATAGGTATCACGCGATTCATTCAACCTGCTCCTTATCGGCCCACGGGCCCAGTCATGTTGCGAGCCACATTTTATCAGATTGAAGCTCGTCAAAAAATATCTGTTCCTTCTATCAGCTTGCGACTAACTCCTGAGTGACGGCGTATCCGGAAGCTGCTTTTCATTTCCGGCCGGAAGAACGACGTCTTCTGGAGGTGGCCCGATAAGGGACATTATCGAACATTGGTCGTCGATTCACGACGCTAAGGGCCGTAATGCGCAGAACTGATCCCTGATACGCAAAGGTATTAGTGTATTTCTTGGATCGTCCGTCGACGGCAAGTAACGTCTGCACTTTCTTTTGTTGGTGATGGTGTAGTGTCGCTTTGCGAGCTGTAACGGGTCAATTGTGGGGCCTAGGCTGAAACGTCGCGCACTTGTTGCAATCTAAAACACTGAGGAATTAGTATGGCCCACTCTGTGCACGGAGAAGAGGGAGAGGTCCAGGACCTACCGTTCATAAGAAACGATATGAAAGAACACACTCCCACCATGGACAAGCCGTTCGATGCTAGTGATGCGCCCAGTCGAGCCGACTCGGAATGGTCGCGGAGGCGACCAATTAACCCTGGCCCGCCTCCGAGGAAACCATGACTCCTGGCGAATCGCCGCTAGAACACGCAATAGCGCAGTACGAACAAAGAATTCGGAGTCTTGAAGATCCCCGCTGGCCATGGCTCATGGAGGCGATCCGGCAAGGTGTAGCCGCCAATAAGCAGCAGCATCAGGGCGTTGAATACGCTGCCGAGATTATGAATGCGATCGATCAGGACTACCTCACGGCCCTTCGAAGTATTCTCGAAGCCTCAGAACTACACACGACCAAGCCGACGTCGGGATCGTAGGCGAACTGAATTTCATGCGTGCTCTAGAAATCGTACAGAAGGTAGACAGGCGGGCCCAAGCCATTGCAAGGGGAGCCGGCGAGTGGTCCCCAACCATCGTCACTGAGATTAGAACCTCATTCGGACCACCGCTGACCATCGAAGAGTCAGATTTTCTTAAGCAGTATGTAGTCTGGAGACGGTCGAATCCGACTGTCTTAACGCACCAGAAAGCATGACAAAGCACGACAAGGTAGAGGCGGGGCGACGGAAGGCGGACAAAGCGTGAAAAGGAAAGTCGTGACGCTAGACCCTCCGATCGTCGATCCGAGGACTGCGCGCAGTGTGAAGCCGTTTAGGGTTGCACTCCTGAAGTTACTGAACGGATTCGACGATTCGATTATAGGGTTTAATTTCGATTGCGACGAAGCCGGCAAGATCGTCCGAATTGACATCCGGCGCGAGAAGGCGGGCTAAGCCACCAGATGTTTGTCGGAACCTTCACAGTCGGGTCCGGAGAAGCTAGAACTAACGGAATCGTGTCCGTGGGGCAATGATTGCCCCCGCCCAAGGCTGGAAGATGGGTTCATTCTCGCAAAATGAACGTAGCACGCCAGAAATCTGCAGTCCTCGTGGCACACCATTAAATCCAGCGATTGAAGGGCTTAGCAGACTACGGCTGCGCCGAGCGGCCATTCTTTTACTGAACGTCACGTGGGTTTATCTTATGAAATAGTGCGTGCCGTGCCGTTCGCGTCGCCCGTTAATCTACATAATCGGTAGTGAACTGACGAGACACGCCCTGCGAGCCTGATCCACGGAAAGTAACTTCCGGATAGCCGACCATCCGGACAGAATCCTAAGCTGACGCTTCCCATAACGCCGATTCTGGGCCACCGTTGCTAAACCCGAGAAGCCCGGCCAAGCGTCAAGTTGCGCAACAACGGTGCGGCTCTGCTAAGGCGCAGTCGCGATCTGGTAATCGAAATCGTAGAAGTGTTTGCCGCCCGGCTCGTTCCTGATTTTCATACTACCGCTGAGCCCACGAAGTTCGTCAGTCCCGGAGTCGGGTACCACCGTGACGTTGAGCTGGGACTTCCCGCGGTCCATCGTCCCGCTGTGTTGCAACACGAAGGTTCCCTTGTGTCCGCCCAGAGTTCCTTTCACAATCTCGATCGCAACATAGCCCGCCGATCCCTTAGTGCTCGTCAGAGCTGAAAGCATTTGGCCCTGGCTCACCGCTTCCAGTTCGCCGTGGAATTGCTTCTCGATCGTCGTGCGTCCGACTGGGGGGTTCGCAGCCTCTGGCGTCGGCGGCGTGAGCTTGACCTCGAACGGTCCGGTGGCGTGATGGGTCATCTTATCCTTCTTCGGCTGCTGGGCGGGCGCGAGGACAGCGCAACAGAGCACGTAGATAGTCAGGTACCGGTGCTTTGGCACACTCGATTATCCTATGACCAGGTTCTTGAAGATTGGAAAAACGCGTCATCGCCAGACAAGCATACGTGGACGAAATCGACGACGGCGCTGGTCGGCCGCGTGGCGTGCTCCAGTGGCCGCCGCCGAGAGGCCGGTTCCGTTATGCCCGTCGCCTACCCCTGACAGACTTGGCTCCGTGGATTACGCACTTCTGGATGGTCAGTTGGGACCTCCGCGGTCTCGGACCCTACCAGCAGGAAACACTACCGCATCCCAATGTTCATGTTGTCTTCGAGGAAGGCGCGTCACAAGTGAATGGTGTGGCCACCGGTAGATTCACGCGAGTGCTCTCAGGCAAATCGCAGGTCTTTGGAATCAAGTTCAAGCCCGGAGGTTTCCGACCGATCTTGGGAAAACCCCTGTCTACCATAACCAACCGCAGCCTTCCCGCCCGGCATCTGCTCGGTCCTCCAGCCGAGGAACTCGAAACACTCGTCGCGCAGGGCTCAAGCGAAGCGGCGCTCATCAGTGCCGCCAGTTGCTGGCTTCGCTCCATCCTCCCGGCACCAGACCCGGCGATTGCCGAGGTTGATCGGCTTGTCGCTAACATATTAGAAGATCCCGAGATCCTGACTGTTGATGAGCTTGTAAACCGAACCGGCGTCAGCAAGCGCTCCCTTCAGCGCATGTTCCGCGATTATGTCGGCGTCCCGCCTAAGTGGGTAATTCGCCGGTACCGTCTGCACGAATTGGTCGGGCGGCTCGACGCTGGCGTCCCTCTGAACTGGTCGCAAGTCGCTCTCGACCTCGGGTACTTCGACCAAGCGCACTTGGTAAATGATTTCCGCTCCGTCACCGGCTATTCGCCCCGCCAGTATCAGCGTCGACTACAATCCACTGGATCATCGCATTCTTAACGGAAACTTCGAAAGTCACGCCAACCTTGCCCGGCAGTTGGCAGCATCCAGTCACAGGTCTCAAACGGCCGAGAACTGATACCTCATCAGCGGGCCACTTCCGGAGTAAACCGATGCCCTTCCAGAAATCCGGTTGTGGCACAGTCACTTGCCCTGCTCGTCTCAGTTAAGTCCTGGATGACGGCGTATCCGGACACTATCCGTCGACGCGAGGCAAAAAAAGTAGCTACCGGATTGCCGACAAACCGGGAGCTGTCCAGCAAACACATGATGGCTCGTACCTTCGCAATCGCGGGCGATCTTGCTGTCGGGAAGGCGACCAGGACTTCGCCTATGGGCGACCAGGACTTCGCCTATGGAAAGATGCCGCAGGACATCCCAATCTTCCTCGAAGCCAAGAAAGAGCATGCGGCCCTGCACTAATTTCCGGACGTGGCGAGGGGTGGCTTACCAGACGTGTGACGCGACAACCGTAAGCGAACCCGGCGAATTGCCGTGGATCGTGTTGTGCAATACCGCCTGGAAATTCTTTTTGCCCCAGTCGGCCGGAAGCGATGTCACGAATGAGTCCAGGTAACGGTCATTTGAGATGAACTCCACCGCGGCCTGGGTGTCGCGCGGATCCATGCCGGCAACTAACAGGACGGGATGCCCTGATTCAGATTGCATCAAGCGCGTGATCAGGGAATAACCTTCCGCCAGCCCCGCTACGGCGTGCGCCGGGTACACGGTCCAATTGCGGCCGGCGTTTTGCGAATCGATGATGGTCATCCGATCATCCCCGCGTTCAATTCGGAATCGCACCGATCGCGACAGTTCCTGCGTCCAGCGGAACCCGCCCAGCAGTATTGCAGGACCGCTCTTCAGATCGGAGAATGCGAAGTCACTGCCGAACTTCAGAAAGAAAGGCTGGTGACGCAAGGCCAATTGCTCGGCGAAACGCGCGGCTCCCAGCGCTGCGCCGGTCCCAACCATGCCATTCTCCATCACTACTAAATCGTCCGCGGGGATCATGGCCCCAGGCTGAAGAGGCAGCCACCTATTTATGGGCCGCTTCGCGCTCAAGACCGTCGGTGAGCCAAAGGAGATCAGGACCGGAGTATTTTGGTTCAGAAACGGCCCCCAGAGGAGGTCGGTGGGAGCTTGGGGACGTAATAGCCGCAGGGCGAGAAGCGATGAGGTCGCAATAATGATGCAAGCCGCTACCATCGCGATCATCCGCAGCGGCCCGCGGCGCGGCGAGGGGGACGTATCCGCGACCGGTTCCACTATGGGTTCCTCCGCCGCGAGAAAACTGAAAGTCGGCTGATAGCCGCCCAAGGGCAGATCGATATGTAACTCCCGGCCTAATCCCGCTTCATAGGCTTGCGCCAATCGCTTTCGAACTTCGGCCGCAGTAACCCGGACTATGGACGCCGTTTGCGCATCGAAATCGTTGCTTCGGCCAAAAACGTCGACGGCGATGTTCGCTTCCTTAATTGCCGGACCCCGGCCGCCCAGCGTCTCCCGGACCACATAGCGGAGAAAAGCCTGCCTGCGACGGCTGCCGGCAAAGGCGGGACTCTCAAGCAAGGCTTCCAGATGCGCGAGAATCCGGAGACCCTCCTTCTCCGATAACGAAACCTGAGCGTGCAGCACCGACATGGTCCACCCCCCTGGGGACGAAGTATATAACATTCGGACCCGTTGACGTGGATTTAACACGTCGGCTAACTCGCTGATTCTTTGGGGGACTCTGCGTTAACGTCCGGCGTAACGTGTCGAACGTAGACCGCATAGGGCCAGCGGGTGCAAAATCTCGGAGATCGCATCGCTGAGGTTCGCATCGTTGGGGGTTTGAATGAAGTCATATTTCCGGTCGTTCCCGATCGCACCGTTTCTGATCGCATTCATGGCGGTGCACTCGCCACTCCTAGTTGCCCAGACAGGACTCGCTACACTTACCGGCACCATTACCGATCCATCCGGCGCCGTGGTTGCCAATGCGCCAATCAAGGCGGTTCACGTCGACACGGGCACGGTAGTGACCGGCGTAACGTCGGCCACCGGGAACTATTCGATTGGCCAGATGCCAATCGGCCGGTATCAAATCACGGTGGAGTCGACGGGCTTTAAGACTTTTCGCCGGGATGGTGTAACTCTAGCGGCGGCCCAGACGCTGCGCCTCGATGTGGCCATGGAAGTGGGCGCCACATCGGAATCGGTCACGGTGAATGCCGATGCGTCCCTGCTCAAAACCGAGAGTGGGGAATTGACCCAGAACATAACAGTTTCCCAGATGCAGAACCTGCCGCTACTCCCGGTCAACGGCGCGACGGGCGCGCTCGCGGCGTTCGGTTTCCGCGATCCCTATGGTCTTGCGCAGCTGCTTCCGGGAGTACAGTACACGGCCAACAATCAGATGGTCATTAACGGGATGGGTACTGCAACGGTGCAGTATCGCGTTGACGGCCAGAATAGCGGGTTAACCGGGAACCTAAACGTCTTTACCCAATTTACGCAGCCGAGCGTGGACTCGGTGCAAGAGGTTGCGGTGCAGACCAGCAACTTCGCCGCGGAGTTCGGCACAGTGGGCGGAGGCATTTTCAACGTGACCATGAAATCGGGAACCAACTCCCTGCATGGCAGCGCGTACGACTACGCCGTGAACGAAGTGCTTAACGCGCACCAACCCTTCACGCACTTGCGCGATAACGATCGCCGGCATGACTTCGGCGTCACCGTCGGCGGGCCGGTGGTGCTGCCCAAGCTCTACGACGGGAAGAACAAGAGCTTCTTCTTTTTCAGTTTTGAGCAGTTCCGCACTCGCCCCCTGGTGAGTACGGTATCCGCGACGGTTCCAACGCAGTCGTATCGTAATGGCGATTTCTCCAGCGTCATCACCGCGAGCGGCGCCAATGGCGTGCCCAAATTGCTGCTGGTAGGAAGCGGCGCCAGCCAGCGCTCTTATCTCGATCCCTTTGGAAATACAATCTTCGCAGGCACCATCTTCGATCCATACTCTACGCGTGCGGTCACCTGTACCGCCGGTGTTAGTCCCGATTGTGCGGCAGGCAGCATCGTTAATTTCCGCGACGCGTTCCCAGGCAACAAGATTCCGCAGACCTCGCGCTACCTCGATCCAGTCATGCAGGCGGTCCAGAAGCTGATTCCCTTGCCTATCGGCCCGAACGCGAACGCGGGCGCTCTCGGTAACAATTTCCAGAATCCTTTCCATGCGGATCGTACCTCAACACTGCCTTCGTTCAAGATGGACCACAATTTGACCCAGAAATCCCGTCTTTCGTTCTTCTGGTCGTACGACGAGACGAATGCCCAGTTCACGCCCGGCAATGGAGCATTTGAAGGCTTCCCCGCCACGATCACGGCCGCGCGCGGCACCTTCCACAACTCGACCCAAACCCGTTTAAATTATGACAACACCTTGTCGCCGACCCGCCTGCTTCACGTCGGCTTCGGCTTCGTACGTTTCGACTTCAAGGATTTCTCGCCGACCCTGGACTTCAACGCCCAGCAGACCCTGGGTTTGACGGGCGCAACGCTGAACCGCCTGTTCCCGAATTTCGTACCGGGATCCTCCGCAACGGTAGGCGGTTTGAGCACAACCGGAGCGGCCGCGCAAAGCACTAACGGCAGTGAGCGGCGCCCATCCGCGACCCTCAGTATGACCGAGGTCCGTGGCAACCATACCGTGAAATATGGGGCGGAGTGGCGGCAAGACCGCTACCCGGTTAGCGTCTATACCAACACGGCGGGCAACTACCAGTTCACGACTGTCACAGCGGGCATCGCAGCGCCTACCGGCACCGGCGTGACAACCCAGTCCGCGCTGCAAGCAGTAACTCTCTCGCAGGGCAATACCGGCTTCGGATACGCGAATTTCATGTTGGGCGGCGTTCAGGGAGTGACCATCGCCGTACCCGCGGTGTATCGCACCCACAAGTATGAGACGGCTCTCTATGTGCAGGACAGTTGGAAGGTGAATCGCAAACTTACGCTCGACTACGGCCTCCGCTGGGACTACGGCACTTACAACCAGGAAGATTACGGCCGGATGGGTGACCTCAGCCTAACCACACCAAATCCGTCTGCTGGCGGACATCTGGGCGGGTTAATATTTGAAGCAAATTGCAACTGTAATTTTGCGCATAACTATAAGTTTGCCCTCGGTCCGCGGCTGGGCTTCGCCTACCAGTTGGATCGCAAGACGGTGGTGCGCGGCGGCCTGGGCGTTGTGTACAATTCCACCCAGTATTTCGATACGGGTTTCAGCAATCAAGCCAATGGCGGTACTCCCGGCTTCGGCCAGCAGATCTTTCAGCTGCAAAGCGGTATTCCGTCCAGCATCAGCGCGCAGTGGCCCGTGTACAATCCCGCAGTAGGGCAACCTCCAAACACAGTGATAGCCGCGCCCGGGCTCGTCGACCCCAATGCGGGACGCCCAGCGCGCCAGATCCAGTGGTCCTTCGGTGTACAGCGCGAAATTAACAAGGACTTTGTGGTCGAGGCATCGTACGTGGGCAACCGGGGTAATTGGTGGGCGGCTCCGCTCCTTTCGAGCTTCAACGACGTTAGCCCGGCATTGCTGGCCCAATACGGCTTCAACGTAGGCGACCCGAACGATCGCTCGCTGCTCACGGCTCAGCTCGGCAACCTTAGCACCGCTCAAAAAACGGCTCTAGCCGGGCGCGGTGTCACCATACCCTATGCCGGTTATCCAACGACCCAAACCGTGCTTCAATCGATCAAGCCGTTCCCGCAGTACAATACGTCGATCAATCCGACCGTCGCTCCACTAGGAAAAACCTGGTACGACGCGCTGCAGATCACATTGACCAAGCGCTATTCGCACGGCTTAACTTTCAACGGCAACTACACCTACTCGAAGAATCTGGATCTCATCAGTTCATCCGATATCTTCAACCGCGCCTTAGGCAAGAACATTTCCGCGAACGACCTTCCGCAGCAGCTACGGTTCTCGGCAGAGTATCAGACGCCTCGGCCGCATAAGGGGATGCGTGTGATCGGCAACCCGGTTGTGTCCTACGTTCTCGGCGGGTGGGGCATCGGCGTTTATACTCAGTATCAAAGTGCAGCTCTACTTGCGCGTCCCCTGGCGGGCGCTGCACAGCCGATCAGCGATTGGCTAGGACGCGGTCCAGGCGGCGCTCAGCTGGCGATTGGACCGGATGGCAAACCCATGAGTCCGTACGCAGTGAACTGGACGGATCTCAGCGGCAAAGTGCATCCTGAGCCCCTGGACGTGAACTGCCACTGCTACGATCCGACCAAGACGCAGGTGCTGAATCCGGCAGCTTGGGTCCCGGTGCCAAATGGCCAATGGGCCGGCGATCAATCCAGCATCCGCTATTATCGCGGCATCCGCCGCCCAACAGAAAGCGCAAACTTGAGCCGCAACTTCCGGTTTAAAGAGCGATATAGCCTGCAGATTCGCGTCGAGATGAACAACGTCTTCAATCGGCTGATGTTGCCGCAACCCACCAGCGCGGGAGCCAATTTCGGCGCCGTTCCCAGTTCCGTCAACGGACAATTTACGGGCGGGTTCGGGACATTCGGCAACCTGCCGACGGGCGCCGCCCTGCCAGGAGCGTCGCGGACTGGTCTGTTTGTCGCCCGCTTTCAGTTTTGAGCATCGAGATATGATCCAGTAATCCCGTGGCCCACTCATTCATATCCCGCCGCCGCGTTCTGGCAACGCCGCTCGCTCTTGCGTTTGCCGCGCAGACCTCTCGCGCTCAAGGCGCGCCTCCCAACATCGTCTATATTATGGCGGACGATATGGGTTATGCCGACCTTTCGTGTTACGGCCGCCGCGAATACACCACGTCCAATATCGACCGTCTGGCCACTGAGGGCATGAAGTTCCTGCAGGCCTATGCCAACTCAGCCGTCTGTTCGGCCACACGCACAGCCCTCATCACTGGACGCTATCAGTACCGCTTGCCCGTCGGCCTGGCCGAACCGCTTGGCACGGGGAATGCGAATGTGGGATTGCCGCCCGAACATCCTACCCTGCCATCGCTGCTCCGGAAGGCCGGCTATGGGACGACACTGCTCGGGAAATGGCACCTCGGCAATTTGCCCAACTACAGCCCGCTCAAGAGCGGCTACGATCACTTCTGGGGATTCCACAACGGAGCCCTCGACTACTTCACGCACAAGCCCGGTGTTGGCCCCAACTCGGCAGTCGATCTGTGGGATGACGACATGCCGATCGAGCAGACCGGCTACTTCACCACGCTGCTGGGCGACCGCGCCGTCAAAACCGTGACCGACTACGCCGCGCAGCGCAAGCCGTTCCTGCTGAGCCTCCACTTCAATGCGCCCCACTGGCCATGGGAGGGACCCGCGGACGAGGTCGAATCGCAGCGCATCAGAGCCCTTGCGGACTACGACGGCGGTTCGCTCAAAACCTACGCCGCGATGGTCGGAGAGTTAGACAAGCAGGTCGGCCGCGTGCTCCAGACGGTGGCCAGCGCGGGCATCGCGAACAATACCATCGTGATCTTTACCAGCGATAACGGCGGTGAGCGTTTCGCCGACACTTGGCCGTTCACCGGCAAGAAAACCGAGCTTCTTGAAGGTGGTTTGCGTATCCCTGCGCTGGTACGCTGGCCCGGTCATATTAAGTCCGGGAGTACCACGCAGCAGGTAGCGATTTCGATGGACTGGCTTCCCACGCTACTGGGCGCTGCGGGTACCCGTCCCGACTCCGCTTATCCTCCTGACGGCATGAGTCTGCTGCCGGCGCTCACCCAGGACGCCGTCCCGGTGCCGCGCAAGCTCTATTGGCGTTACAACGAGAAATCGCAACACGCGGTGCGCGACGGCGACCTGAAGTACCTCAAGATTCGAGAAAACACGTTCCTGTTCAACGTGGTCGACGACCCCCTGGAGCGCGCCAATCTCAAGAATCGCCAGCCGGAAGCGTACCGGCGCATGGTTCAGGACTACGAGAACTGGAACGCGACCATGCTCGCGGAGCAACCTTGCCCTAACGGAGGCTTCACGGCTGACCAGCTCGCCGACCACTTCGGGAATGAACGTCCGGCCCCCCGCGGCAGGAAAACAGTAAAACTTCGGAGATTGTTGTGATTACGTGAGAGGACTGATGTTTTGCCGCCTTTCTTTGTTGTGCCAGAAAGAGTGGCGAAAGTCTCCTCTGAGTCTCGTTCCCGGCGGAGCCGCCCGTTGCTCGCCCAAGTAAGGCGACGGGCGGTGTAGCTGGGTACGAGACGGCCTCGTCTCCCGGTGGTGAGTCCCCGAGTTTCGGAGGCGGCGGACCATTACTATCATTACCCTTGGATCCGCTCAAAAGTAACTACCGAGTTGCCGACCAACCGGCCGTAATCCGCAAACGCGTAGAGGACCCGGCCTGCTCTACTCCACTAGGTCGCGACCGTGCTATTTCTTCAACCCCGCCAGCCAATTCTGGACCAGCGTGATCGGCTCGCTCGGCTTATGATCCTTCCCAACGGTGGCTAGAATGCGCTGGCCGTCCGCAGAGATGTCGTAGCCGTAGCCATTGCCAGTGGGAATCCCGCCAAAGAGGGCGTGGGTTGCGCCCACCTCCACGGATTCGCCGCTGATGCGGACCTCCGTCGCCATCAGCCGTCCGTCCGGAGAAAGGTAGAATATTTCCTTTCCGTCCTGACGCCAGCGCGGCTTGATGCCTCCGTTGGTCGAGATCTGCCGCTTACCGCCCGGGCGTAAGAAGGGAGACACGTACACTTCGCTTCGCTGCGGCTCCTCAGAACCGTACGCCAGCCAGCGGCCGTCCGGAGAAAACTTCGCAAATCGAGTACCAGGGGGCAGGACCGGGACCGGCATCGGCTTTAGCGCAGCGCCGGGACTGTCCGGATGAACTCCGGACGCCTCAAGGTGTTTCCATCCCTTACGAAATACCTGGAGGAGCGCCGGCTCTACCGGCGCGATGAGAAAGACAGATTGTGAAGGATCGCGACAATCTCCAGGACGCCGTGCGCTGTTTAGTAAATGGCATCTCTAGCATGCGGACTAAGCCGGTGAAGCTGGAGCCGGCATGGCCTGAATACGGTGGTAGCTCGGGTTGGATGGAGTAGTCAGGCCCGCCGCCCCCGGGAGCGGCACAACTCCGCACGGGAGCGGAAGCAGAATTCTTTTGTCCAGCCTGGACAACCAGAGGAGTAGCCTTGCTGTGGCCGCCAAGATCGCCATTTACACGATCGCTTACGGCTCCCAGCGCCCTAGCGTAGCGGCGAAACTCGCTTGAGCTAGGGAATGTTTTGTCATGTAACCGGTCGGTTGCATGACAAGTCGAGCCCAACTCGTAGCGCGTTTTCCTGTGCGCTTCACCACTAAAGTGGAGGATTGTCCACAAGACGTATCTCTCTCGAACTCGTCAATCGATAGTTGCTCCGGCCGTGACGTTGGCGGATGCTGAACGCTAGAGTTTGGGAATCCGCCACGGACAGTCCAACAAAACTCTGGAAACCGAGGGAAGCTACAGCTATAATAGGGTCACTGCGACCCCGTTGACCTTCCTCGCAGGCTACCCAGTTTAAGAGGAGAGTCGGGCCATGACCTTTTCCAGGTTAGCGGGCTGCGCCGCTATTCTTGTCGGCACGTTTCTGGCAGCCAGCACACCGCATCCAGTTCCGTTTACTATCGAGGCATCCGAGGACGTAAGTGCGCGATTCCCCGGCGCGCCGCGCCTCCAGTCCTTCGCCTGGGGTGAATGGGCCGGCAAGTGGATTTTCATTGCCGGACGCACCACCGGGTATCACGGCGTGGGCGGACAGGAGGCGGATTTCCCCCGCTCCGGCGCCAATGATAAAATCTGGATCGTAGAACCTTCCACTACCGGTATCGCGCGGACGTGGAGCGTTCCCCTGAGGAAGCTTCCGGCATCGTTCGGCGAAGTGAAGGACCAGTGGATGTCCAGCAACCTGGCATTCTTTCAAGATAAGGAGACGCTATATCTTGCGGGCGGATATGGTCAGGATGCCACCGGCGCGTGGCGCACATATCCTCTTCTATCCGCGGTGCACCTGCCTTCTTTGGTCAAGGCAATTACCGAGGGAAGTGATCTCTCCGAGGCGATTACCTACACGAAAAGTCCCTTGGTTCAAGCGGCCGGTGGCGAGCTGATGAAGCTCGACGACGGCCTGTTCTACCTCATCGGCGGCCACGTTTTCACGGGCTCGTATCGGGATTTCGAAGCAGCGGAGGAGAAAAGCACTCCCAAGGTGTCGCAGCAGTATACCGGCGAGATCCGCAAGCTGCGCGTTACACGCGACGTTCCCGGACGACTGGGCGTGGCGCTGGTCGAGAGTTATACCGATCCTGAGTTCGCGCGCCGCGACCTCAATGCAACCCTAACGATCCAACCGGATGGACATACGCTGGGTGCGGCGGCTTATGGAGGCGTATTTACCCAGGATCAACTGGGGTTTTCCAAGCCCATCTACTGGAGCGCCGCCAGGCCGCCGCGTGTCGCCGAGGATTACGAACAGAAGATGAGCGGGTACTCGTGCGCCAGGCTTGCATTCTTCGATCCCGACTCGAACACGATGCTCACCACTTTTTTCGGAGGCATCAGCCGGTGGAACTGGAATGAGGACCGCGCTGAGTTTCAAGCCGCCCCACGCGTAGGCTCCAAGTCCGAAGCCGTGTACTTCGATGGCTTACAGTGGATCGACCAAATGACGACTTTGGTCCGCGGCCCGCAGGAAACGTATGAAGTAGTGCAACCCTCCAACCGATTGCCCGGGTATCTCGGGACTAACGCGGCGTTTCTACCGGCACCCGGCATGGAACGCATCCGTCCTGAAGCGGAGGTATTCGACCTGCGCCCCCTGCGCGGCAAGAGAGTGCTGGCCGGCTACATTTACGGAGGGATCCGAGCGTTTCCGAAGGAGTTCCCGTACCGCGACGATTCGCGTCCGTATTATTCCGGGAACACACCGACCCGGTCGAGCGAGATGATCGTCGCGGTCTATATTACCGTGCCGCCTGCGAATTGAGCCGGGCGGATTCTGTGATCAGGGCACCGCGAAGAGTTCCCAATGAGCGCTCCTCGAGACCCTCGCAAGCTCGCGCGATCAGGCCCGTCATGTTGGCGACCGCAAAGCTGATTCCGCTCAGGTTGCGCTTCCGGGGCACGCCTGGCAGCGAACGCGGATAGCCGGACGCAAAGAATTGCAGGCCCCCGGAAGACGATTTGATGCGATAGGAATCGCGGCCGATTTCCCAGTCCACGCCGACGCCTGCGACACCCGGAAGCGATCCCGGAAAGCATCGTTGGCCTTCAGCTTCAAGCGCGGAAACTAGGATAGTCCGACGCGCGGCAGCACGTTCGATTAGAGGCGCGAAGCGCGGGGCGTGATCCGGGTTGCGGGTCCCCAGACTCAGGTTGATCAGGTCCATGCGGTTGTCGATGGCCCACTCGACCGCTTCCAGTAGATGATCGGCGCTGGATCGCAAGGAATTGTGAAATAGCTTGACGGCGAAGTACTGAGCGGCGGGAGCTATTTCCTGAATGGCCGCCATCACCGCGGTACCGTGTCCCAGCACATCCACATAAGAACTCGCGTCCGCGGCAGAATCGAGGCCAATGGCGATACCGCCCGCGACGCTCGAGATGTGAGGGTGGTTATGATTTACGCCGCTATCGATCACGGCCACGCGTATTCCCTGCCCGGAGGAGTCGGGAAAAGGGAGGGGACCGTCGCCGTCAGGCAACAACTGTGGACTCGCACTCATAACGGATCTCGGCCCTCCCGTCTTGGAGAGTAATGACGGTGTCGGCAATCGCGGCGAGCGCGGGACGGTGCGTGATCACAATCAGCGTCCCTCCTCGCAATGCGCCACGCAGATTCGAAGCGACCAAGCTTTCGGTGTCAGCATCGAGCGCGGCCGTCGGCTCATCCAGGATCAGCACGCTAGGTCGCCGGAGCAGAGCCCTGGCGAGTGCGATTCTCTGACGTTCGCCGACGGAAACCGCGAGTCCGCGCTCGCCGGTAAGTGTCTGGTAGCCTTCCGGCAGGCGCGCGATAAACTCGGTCAGCCCGGCAGCATGGGCGGCCTCTTCAATCATTTCCTGCGTCGCTCCGGGGAACGCATACGCGATGTTCTCGGCAATGCTGGCGTGGAACAGAAATGGCGACTGATCCACCAGAACCACTTGCTGGCGCAGGTCTTCGAGCGAGAGGTGGCGAATGTCGGTTCCGTCCAAGAGAACGCGCCCCTGGTCGGGATCGAGATACCGGACCAGCAGATCGGCAAGCGTCGATTTACCAACTCCGCTGGGTCCCAGGACCGCGCAGAAGCTGCCGGCCGGTATCTTGAGCGAGACATCCCGCAGAACCGGATGGCGGTCATAGCGGATGGACACATTCTCAAGCCGGATGGAATCGCGCACAGCCGCCAATCGAACGGCTCCGGGCCGTTCCCGAACTTCCGGAGCGGTATCCATGAGTTCGAAGATGCGCCCCAACGATACGCGGGCGGACGCCAAGCTGGACGTCAAGCCCATCAGGTTTTGAATGGGCGACAACAGACGTGTTTGATACGCCATGAAAGCGACCATGGTCCCAATGGTCATGGTGCCCTCAATGATCTGATAGCCGCCGTAGAGGAAAACCATGGAAGTGGACGCAGTGAAAATGGTTCCCGGCAGGGCCCCGGTGAGGAAGGAAGCCACCTGCACGCCCAGCATGGTTTCGACAAACGCATCGTTGCGCTGGCGGAAGCGGCCCACTTCATGCTCGCTGGCGCGCAGGGAAACCACTACGCGCATGCCCAGGATCGTGTCCACGAACCAACTTCCCAGGTCGGCGCTGCGCTCGCGCAGTTCTTTGGTTAACGCCGTCAGCCTTCGCTGATAGTGGGCAAAGGTCCACAGACAAGCCGGCACCAGCAGTACGCTCACCAGAAACAGCTTCCAGTTGAGGACCAGCATCAGAACGACGCTGCCGATGAAAAAGACCACATTGCTCAGGATTGAAAGCAGGGTATCCGCGGACACGCGCTGCACTTCACCCATGTCGTTATTGAGCCGCGACATCAAATCGCCCAGCCGGTAGCGCACGTAGAAGCGCGGCGATAGCTCCTGCAGGTGGCGGAATAGCGCCAGCCGCATGTCGAACAACATGGATGCGGACACCGTGACATAGCGGTAACTCGACAGGATGTTGAGCCCGAATCCGGCTACGGTGGCCATGAACAGCAGACCCGCGATCCAGATCAGGGCGTGAAAGTCCTTCCGGAGCAGAGCCTTGTCTATCAGCAGTTTCGAAATGAACGGCTGGACCAGGCTTAGAGCCGTTCCAATCAAGCTCACCACAAGGACCAGCACAAGCTGGCGTGAGTAGGGACGAAGAAATACCCAGAGCCGACGGTAGGCCCGCCATTCGGCGATAGCTTCGCTAGTCGGCTCCATTGCCGGCGGCTAACTTCCCGCCAGAACGATCAAGTTTGTCGTCGTGTCTTTGTTGAGCAAGAGCAGCTTCTGCGATTGCAGCGTCTCCGCATCGAAGAATTCGATAGACGAGCCGGCTCCGTACAGATATAGCTTCTTGCCGTCGCTGCTCATACCAAAACGGAAGCTGATGCGCGCGGGCACCGATACCTTCTTAATGACTCTTTGGGTCGCGATATCCCAGACCCACCATTCCGCCTCGCGGTTCCCGCCAGTCCGGTTGATCATCAGAGAATATCCCAATTTGCGATCTGGCGTGAGTGTGAATCCCACCATCGGAAATGCGGGACCGATCGGCTGATAATTCACTTCATGGGTGGCCAGGTTAATCTTGGCCAATCCCAGCGTTTCTTTGTGAACGATGGGATCCACAGAGGTGAAGACACTGGTCACCACATCGGGAGCGTCGTTCGGATCGTCACTCGCTTGCAACCGGTAGGGCGACGCTCCTGGATACTCCGGCTTCGCCAAGGCAATCCGATCGATTTCCTTCAGCGTGGCCAAGTCAAATACGACGATGTCGTCATCGAAGACATACAGCAATTTACCGTCTGGCGAGATCTTGTAAGTGGCCGCAAAACCAAATCCCTGGTCGTAGCCTTTAGGGAATGGCGTCGATTTGGCGATCTTCTTGTCCTGCAGGTCGACCGTCACCCACTGCGGCGGATCCGTCCGGTACTGATCGATTTCCTTGACCGTCAGAGAGACGGTCATGTACAGATAGCGGCCCGAGGGATCGACCGCAATGCCGGAGAAGTTGCGTCCGCCGGCTCCTCTGGCCATGCGCGGGGAACTTTTGCCATCCGCCAGGGGAAAGCTGCTGATCACTTTCCTGGAGACCAAGTCCACCGTTTCCACCTGCATCTGAGTGGTAACGATGTGGAGCTTGGTTTTATCCGCCGAGAGCACAGTCGTCCTGGGGATGCCATCCAAAGAGATTTCACCGACGATATCGCCAGAGTCCTCGGTGATGATCAGAAGTTTGTGATCCACCGTACCGACGTACATCAGTCCTTTTAAGCTAGTGGCTGTCTCAGCCGCAGTGGTCGCGGCTAGAGCTCCAGCCACGAGCAGCAGGACTTTGAACCCGGTTTGGAAGAACAGATTTCTCATGGGTGAATTCCTTTCATCTACGGCCTTTGACCTACGGATAGATAACGTCGACGTTGCGCCAGTCATTCGCTGCGGTGCTGCATTTCGACGTCCAGTCCGGATTGTTGCTGACGTGATCCGGAACCTGAGCCGGCCACGCGCAGCCTAGATAGCAGTCGAAGAGGTCGCGTTCCACCGGCTGGCAAAGCCCGGCGGTGCCGCCTGAAACATCGACCTCCCAGCCTGGGTTGAACCCTAGCGTGCATCCCAGCGGATAGTAGACGCGGCCCTGTTTCTTTTTCGACTTCTCCTGCAGCGCTTCGACGTCGGCCGTCTCGGCGATGCGGTTTTCTTCGAATCTTCGGGCTTTGCGATTAATTGCGTGTAGCGAGTTCATTATTCTCCTTTGTCGTAAGTGGTCTAGTTCTCGTTGAAGCGCTCCAAAAACGCCGGATTTTCAACGGCGATCTGTCCATAGATACGCAGACACAGGTCGATCCACCCCCGGATACGGTCGCATTGATTCAGATTCGACGCGGCTGTCTGGCCGTGATTGATGAACGATTCGTGATAACAGCCGCCCGCGCACACCGGCCGCACCCAGCAGGTGTGGCAATCCGGTCGGGAGCCGACATGATGATCCTCGAGGAACTGGCGGCGCGCAGTGTGGTCCACACCTTCATCCAGCACGTTTCCCATCTGCGCGACCGGAGAATCCACGAAGCGATGGCACGCGGCGATCCCGCCCGACGTGCTTACACCTAGCAACCCGAGACCTGCGCCGCATGTGTACGCTTTGCTGATCCCCGAGTGCAGCTCCTTGATGGTGTCGCTGACGTTCGTGAAATAGTGCTGGCCGCCTCGTAACGCGTAGTCTCGGTATTCCCAGGCCAACTCTGAGAACTGGTCAAAGACGTCGTCCATCTTTTGTCCGCCGATGTGATACAGCCGGTCCGGGTTCGCGGTTGCTGGCGATATGCCGACGCCTTGGAACCCCAGTTCCTTGGTGAGGTGATCGTAGATTCTGCGGACGTCGCGAACTCCGCTGCTGAGCGTAACGCGCGCTCCGATGGAGTTGGTCTTATGACGCGCCAGCAGCATCTTGATCTTCGGAGCGATGATGTCGTAACTTCCCTTTCCGTTGTGGAAGGTCCGCATGCGATCGTGAAGTTCCTTGTCGCCGTCGATGCTGACCGTCACTCCGATGCGGTTCTCGGCCAGGAAGTCGACAATTTCCTCGGTCAGCAGGGTGGCATTAGTCGTCAGGCTGAAGTCCACGTCTTTGCTGACTTCGGCCGCTCTTTTCCTGGCGTAAAGAACGGCGAATCGCATCAAGTTGAAATTCAGCAGCGTTTCGCCGCCGAAAAATGTCACGTGCAGCAGCGGACGTCCGGCGGATTCCCGAATCAGCGTGTCGATCGCTGCTTGGGCAACCTCCTCACTCATGTACTTGGGCTTATCTTTGGTCTGGGCGATCTTATCGTCACTGTATTCGTAACAATATCCGCAGGCCAGGTTGCACTGGTTGGTGGTGTTTAAAACAATCCGCTGTAAAGGAAAATCGGGTTCTGGAAGGCTTGGAAAGGCCTCCTTGGGCGCGCCTGAGAAAATCACATCACAGGACTCCATGTCGTCGAGAGTCGCCTCAATCTCGGTTCTGTCGTAGCCCCGGCCGACCAACGCGCTCACCAGCTCTTCGCGCGGCAGTTGCTCCTTCAACAGCAGGCTGAAAATCTGCTTAGACAGTCCATCCAGCCCGAATATAGCCCCGCTGGGTACCAGGTAAAGGAAATCTCTTCCGCTGGTCTCAAACGCGTGATGCTCCGCCGGACGATAGGCGGTCGAGGTCATGTCCATCACCGCACTGCTCATGGCGCCACCTCAGGCTGATCGTACAGAGAGTAATTCGGTATGGTCACTACCAGGTACGCCTTCGCTTTCAGATCCTTTCCATCAGGCGTCTTGTAGGTTGCCGCGATCCAGACGTCGCCATAGTTGTTGGCTGGGAAGTTATTGGCCTGCTTTTTACGCTCCGGATTCGGCCCTTCGGTATTCGGTGTGAAAAAGCCGGCATCATCCAGCGACCCGACAAATTTGGTGTCGTCATCTTCCGGTGTTGAAAGAAACTCCTCCATGGCCCAGCGTGCCGACACCATTCCCAGTGGAACGTCGTCGTCGGTGTGCGCCTTACCATCGGGGCCAGCGGCATACGCGATCGCCTCAAACTGCGCGTATTCCTTCGGGTATTTCACGCCTCCCAAGCGCGAAATGTTCGCCTCGGGAGTGACTTCGATATAGGCCACCTTGTCGTAAACGGCCAGGGCATCCTTAACGGAGGACCACCCAATCGCGAGGTCGCGCATTCCGACTGGCAGATTCTTGGCCACCTCAGCTTCTACGGTGAGAAGCGTTGGTGTGGCGCTGACAAGTTTCGTTATCGTCACACCGGGCCCCAAATCGATGTCCGCCGCCTTTACAGGAGCGAGATTAGCCCCGAAGATCTTCACCGTGGCCTTCGAGGGCGAATGCAAAGATGCCACGTCGGTGCCAACCACAAGCGGCTCACTACCTGCCCGCACTAGATGAACATCGATGCCGAGTTCGCCGAATCCGCTCCAGAACCAAAAGCCGTCCATGGTGTTGCCGTCGCGGGACACCATCATGGCTTCCCGCCATTCGGTGGGTACAGAGGTTGCCGTGATAGGAGGCGCGACTGCGGGACCGGACGGCGGAGCAACGTGACCGCGCCAGTTGTATCCTGTGTAAACGACGCTCTTCCCAGTCGATTTGACGGCGGCGCCGGTACCGACGTACGTAAATGCAACGCTGGTGGCGAAGGTGTTATCGGTTGCGCCTGGCGTTATCACCACTTGCCCGTAGAGCTTGCCCTTTCCCGGCTGATACCCGCTCAAGAGCCACGTTCCCGCGAGCTTGGGAGGCCGCATCGCTGCCCGCCAGGAAGTCCATTCCGGTGTCATCAGGGGTTGCGCCGAAGCTAGATAGTCCAGCGCCACATCAATCGGATACTTCGCGTTGGCTGCCGGGGTCGGAGCTTTGGGATACTCCATCGCGATACCGCCGGTGAGATTGATGTTCGGGCGGGCCGGCGAATCCACATCGGCCACCGCCTTGCCCCGCTGTGGACGATAGATATTGGCAGCGCCCGGGAAGAGGCCGACATGCATCGCCGCGAGTTTTTCATAGTCGTCCCTGGTGCGCCGTTGAGACAGAACCCGACCGATGCTGTGGCAGTTGTTGCAGGTCTTCTGCAGCGCCGGATTCGGTACATAGTCATCCTGATAGCCGACGGTCCGGTGCTCGACCTCCCAGAAACCCGGCTTCATCTCTTCGGGCGCCAGCCCGTTGTTGGTGCTCAGGTAGCTCAAGACGTCGCGAACTTCAGCCGGGGTGATTGAGAGGCCGTTCAGACGAATCATTCGCTTAATAGCCTGTTCCCAAACCTCAGGGCTAGTCCGAATGTATGACAACCGACGCATCATGCCGTTGGAATCGCGTTGATGGCACCCTCCGCATTTTTGGATGGTCAGCCGATCGTCGATCGGTATGCCCGCCGGCACGGCCTGCGCGTGGGCCATTGAGGCGATTCCAAACAATAGGGCTGGTATCAACGCACCGCGAAAAGACATAGTTTTTCACTCTTTCTCTGAATCGAATCAGGTGCGGCTTACGACGGCCGCGTAACACCGATCAGGCATTTGAAAAGCTGTGACGATGCGTCTTGGCGGCGGGTCCGGCTGGGACCGGGGAACGACTCGTGCAACGCGGGCGCGAGTTAGACGGGAGCGGACTAGATACGCACTCTCGTAGATGAAAACTTAACACCGAAGCCATCGGCTGTCAATAAATTTGTTGCTTGGCCATTCAGCAGAGACAGGTTCACGCCGTCGCCTCCAATTCGAATCCTCTGAGTTTGTACTGGAACTCAGCCGGTGACAGAATCTGTTCCGAGCACCATTCGATGCCTTCCTCGACCTTATTCAACTCCGAGTCCCACCAGGCGCCCGCATACCCGGAGCTATAGAAGTTTCCGCATAGCCTTAAGTGCCGGTCGAAGCCAGCCAACAGACGCGATGAGTAGTGAGCCAATAGCCGGCCGGTCTTTTCTCCTTGGGCTGCTGCACCAACCACGGCCGCTGCTAGTATCGCCTCACGAATCGCGTGTGCCGTACCGTCGCCGCAGATCGGATCGAAGCCCATTGCGGCGGTCCCACAGGCCAGCCAGCCACTTCCATCCACAGACTGCCCAGCCAAGGGAGCGATGATGCTTGGGGCCGCTGGGAACGAGCTGCCCGGGACCTGCCATTCAGCGATCTCCTTGGCGATCAGGCCGCTCGAGCCCACCAACGATTCGGGCGTTTGTCCAACAGAGAGTAGCCAGGCGGATTCCGAAGAATCTGGGATCAGAAATAGCCATCCACTCTCAAGCGACTCTATCCAGCACGACCCGAAATCGAAACCGTCTCGGACCCTAACTTTCACTGCGCTGGCAAGACGCGAACCGAAGCGGTGTTCCACGGCGGGTTTTGGAACGGGACGGCTCGCGAGGATTCTCCATTGCGCGTGTTGCTCGCAGTGATCGACATCGAAATCGTTCCCATCCAACAGAGCCTCAAGCAGCGTCTGTTCGGAAACCACCACTGCCGAATGCTCCAGAACCGTCGCAGCGGCATCCCTACCCCAAGCCACCACTCGCTTCCGAATCCGATGAGCGCCACCAAGCAGATCCGGATTGCCGAAAACGTCCCGAATCAACTCCAGAGCAGCCTCGCTCAACATGATGGCCGGAACCCTGGAACGATTCGTCGGTTTCAGCGACACACGATTCCCGGCGCGTTTCAGCAAAAAAGCCGAACAACACGCCGCCACGCCGTCGCCCTGGATTGCGATGCTGGCCATGTTTCTAAAAGAGCAGCCTCGCCGTTAGCTGCATGGATCGCGGCCCTCCGCTTTCTTGAGTTTGAACGTTGCTGATCGTTCCAAACGGAGCGGTGTTGTAGTTCAAGTTTGGAATCGTGTAATTCGGATGATTCAGCGCATTCGAGGCCGCCCCTCCGATTTGGAAGTTGACGCGTTCGGTGATGGGGACGGACTTGAACAAGGACAGCGAGAGTGCCTGGGTGCCCGGCCCAACCGCCGACCCGACGGGAGAATTACCCGGACGCCCGATGTTATTTTTCGGAATGACATATGCGGCCTTGTTGATCCAGTTGGTAATGCCTTGGTTGTCGGGGATCGTAGAAACACCCGGAACTCTATCCGCGCGTCCATTGCCCGTTACGTTCGGGAAGTTGTTGCCGGCCGGATCGGCGCCCGGCGCGATCACCGTCATGAACGGTCCGGTCTGCGCCAGGAAAACACCCGAGAGCTGCCACCCACCGACGATAGAATCCATCAGTTTGCTCTTGGTCTTCCACAACATGCCTTTCTTGCCTATCGGCAACTCGTACAGGAACGTCGCGAGAAGCCGCTGCCGGTGGGTGAAGGCCACGTCTCCATAATCCAGGTTGATATTGTACGAATCGGTGCTAGTGCCGCCCGCCTGTGTGGCAAATGCTGTCGGGTTGAAGCCCTGTCCGTTGGACAGGTTTTTCGCCAAGGTGTAGCTGACGGCGTACTGAAGGCCGTGGGACATACGCTTGTTGGCGGCGACCGTGAGTGCGCTATAGTTGCTGCGCGCCCCCGTGGTCTCCTGCGAGATGCCATTCCACACCGGATACGGGGAACTTGCCTTGGCCGCGGCGAATCCGATCGTATTGGCAGGAACTTGCGCAAGGTTCTTGGTGTATCCAAGATTGGACCCGTGGTTGCCGTCATAGGAAACCCGAAGGCCGGTGTTAAGTCCCAGGTCCCGCTCAACGGTCATGCTCCATTGCTGGACATACGGATCGCGATAGTTCACGTCGGCGGACAACTGGAAGCTTTGAATACCGGGCTGCGCGAGGTTCGCGGGGAATGGGCTGGCTAGCGTCAATTGCGGCTTCCCACCCAACAGCGTGTTCGTGTAGCTCCCCACGGAGCTGGCCGAAACCGCCCAACCTGCACTGGTCAAGGTGCCGAGCATGGCCTCGATAAACCTTCCATACCCGCCACGGATTACGGTCTTGCCGTCCGCGGTGGCACGCCACGCGAAGCCCACTCGGGGAGCGAAACTGGATTTTTGCGATTGATGCAGCGTCTGACTCATACCCAGCTGGCTGGCTGTATAGATGGGTGTCGGAGCAATAGAGGCCGCAAACGTCGCGTTGGTGAGCGGCAATCCATCATCCGGCACCGCGACTGCTCCATGCACTCCCACACCGTTAATCACCGAGTAGACATCCGGCAGAAAGACTGCAATGTTGCTCAGCGCATCGAGGAACGGCGGATGATATTCCCACCGCATCCCATAGTTGATGGTCAGGCGCGGCGTTACCTTCCAGTCGTCCTGAGCGAAATAGGCGGAGTGAATGGAATGCCCGTTCGAGTCAGGCTGGTTCACGATACTCACTTGGGTCCGGTCCGGGATCCCCAGAAGAAACCCCGCGTAGGGGTTGCCCACGATGGGGTTTGAAACCGAACCATTGAAGGTGTACTGTCCTGCTCGACCCGCCGAGAACACGTTACTGAAATACGCCGAGAGTCTACGAACATCACCGCCAAACTTCACAGTGTGGGATTTCTTGTTCCATGTAACGTTGTCCAGCAACTGCCAGGTCCGGGATCGATTGACCGAAGACCCGGTAGAACTGGTTGGCTGGAATCCGGTGATGGTGAACGTCGGCGTCTGGTTTCCGCTAGGAGGATTTGGAAGAGGAACTCCGATCGCGGCGACCAGCGCCTTCGCATCAGCATCCGTGGTGGTGAGGATCCGCTGACCACTGAGTCCGAGGCGCAGTTCGTTCACCAGCGCCGGCGAGATGATAAAGTTGTGCGCGGCCACCAACGCATAGTCGATCTCAGGTTGGTGCAATGCGCCGGCCATAACGGTGCCCGTGGATACCGGCGAATTGTCAACTTCGCGGGCTTTATAGGTGCCGCGGACGAATGCGGTCTGCCGACCTCCCAAGTTCTGATCCACCCGGAAGTCACCTTGGTTACTGGTGATCGGCGTCGGGAAATTGACCGAATAGTTGTTCGCGATGGCGTTCGCTGGTCCGGTGTTCGGCAGCGGGAAAAGGTACTTCAACGCAGCCAAGGCCACCGGAGACATCTGGTCAAAGGGGATCTGCTTGCCGACGAACGGCGTACCCGTGGTGGGATCGAGGATTGTCCCCGGCAAAGAGGATAAGTCCCCATTCCTCAAGGCCAGCGAAGGAACGCTTTGGTTGATGAAGGTCTGCCGGGGCAACTTCAGCTTCTCGTAGCTTACAAAAAAGAAGGTCTTGTCCTTGCCGTTATAGAGGTGCGGAAGCACTACCGGTCCGCCCGCGAATCCCCCATAGTTGTTCATCTGCGTCTTGGTAGTGGTGGTGCTAAACGGATTGCGCGCGTTCATCGCCGTGTTCTGCAAATTCTCAAACAAGCCTCCATGGAGCCCATTAGTGCCGCCCTTACTGACCGTTGTGATATCGCTGACGCCGCCATATTCGGCGGCATTGTTTATTTCGCTGACCCGGATCTCGCCGATCGCTCCAAAGGACGGAAACAATTCGCCGATCGCCGCATTGCTGCGAACGCCCATGGTGCTGATGCCGTCGATGGTGACCGAGAGCATGCTGGGCTTCGAACCCGCGACCGAAATCGCGCCGGCGTTGTCGGTCTGCACACCAGCCTGCGTCGTGAGCGTGGAAATCGCGCTGGTGGACCCGAGCCCGCGAGAGCCGATCGCCACTGGAAGATCGAGAAGCTCGCGGCCGGTCTTGGTCTCCGCGATACTTGAAACCTCCGTTGTGATCACGGCTTCCGAGGATGCGCTGACGTTCAGAATCTCAACTACCGTGGCGAAATTCACG
>Ga0157372_10001368_pt1 | contig 26387 bp, 15 predicted proteins | sample C55metaG_FD_115307 | JGI IMG/M metagenome (GOLD analysis project Ga0157372, IMG submission 115307) | Corn rhizosphere microbial communities from Kellogg Biological Station, Michigan, USA - C5-5 metaG | ecosystem: Host-associated > Plants > Roots > Rhizosphere > Soil | place: USA: Michigan...
CGCCAGCGGCACACCCTGCGCCACGCACTGGTCGATGATGCTTGCGCTCACTTCTGCAAGGCGGTGAACATTTCCTTCGCGTGCGCGGTAATCGCCGCCTTTTATCGTATCGTAGAATAAGCGGTAGGTGCTGTCGCCGTCGTTCTGGTAGTTCTTCGCTGCATTGATCCCGCCCTGGGCCGCAATCGAGTGCGCCCTGCGCGGTGAATCCTGGAAGCAGAATACTTTCACCTTGTAGCCCATTTCCGCGAGGGAAGCTGCCGCCGAAGAGCCTGCAAGCCCGGAGCCTACAACAATGATCTCGAGGCTGCGCTTGTTGGCGGGATTAACCAGGGCAACGGAGGACTTGTATTTGCTCCATTTCTGTTCGATGCTTCCTTCCGGTATTTTACTATCTAATTTTGACATATCTTGATAATTCTAAAAGTTCAGCTTAATGATTGATTAATTTACCCATCCGAAATACATAGCCACCGGCATAGCGGCAAAGATCAGGGGAATGATGATCGAGAAAAGGGTTCCGGTGATCAGGATCGCGCGGTTGTACTTCGGGTGGTTCCATCCCAGTGTCTGGAATGCCGACGGAAAGCCGTGCAGCAGGTGATAGGCCAGCGCAATGCAGCCGCCAACGTATACCGCGATGATCCAGCCGATGTGGAAAGTTTCCTGCATCACGGCATAGAGGTTCTCGTTGCCGTTCGCATCCTCGCCGGGAAGGCCGGTGAACCTCGATTTAACCCAGAAATTAGCCAGGTGCACCACCAGGAAAAGAAGCAGCAGCGAGCCTAATACGCCCATGGAGCGGGAGTACCATTTGGTGTTGGAAGTAGCATTGTTCACGGCATATTTAACAGGACGCGCCTTGCTGTTGTCCATTGTAAGGATCAGCGCCTGCACCATGTGCCATACAAGGCCTACGAATAAAACGATCTCCATGGCCCGGATGAGCCAGTTCTTTGCCATGAAGGCCGCGCCGATATTGAACATCAGCCCGCCGTCGTTAAAGAAGATGAAAGAGTTGAGAAAGCAGTGTACCAGCAGGAATGAAATTAAGAACAGGCCGGTGAGGCCCATTACCAGCTTTTTCCCGATGGAGGATAGTAAGAAGTTTTTGGAAGTGTTACTCATAATGATATGATTGTTTTGATCGATTTCTGTTTGCGATGGCAAATGTAAAACTCAAAACGCTTTCTATCAAGTAAATAAAAGCCCATTTCTTAAATAAAAATTACATAGCCCCGCATCTGCTTGCTGCATTGGGGTTTGCGGCTAATTTAGATAGGTTTTAAATTATGAGGCCCGCGGCTGGCGCGGCGAAGGCGTTTGTAGTGTAAAAGACTGGTATTCAGCGATAATAAATCCTGGTTGGTCAGTATATCGGATGAATAAAATTGAAGAAAAATACAGGATCATATCCTATTTTGTCCTAATTTTGAAAGCTAAATGTGGATTCAGGCAGAACCGGATTTTTTACAATCCGGCTTCACCCTGCAACCAACGGATGATTTTTTGCATCATGTTATCTGGCAACCAAAGTTGCCCGCTTTAAATGAAAAATAAGATGAAAAGATTTTTACTTTTTTTAGGGCTGTTCCTTTCCGGTTCAACTCTCATTCATGCACAAATGGTGGGAGTCAACACATATCTTGTTGGTACCAGCGTTGAGATCGGTATCGATGGTACGTATGGCTACGAAGGTCTCGATGTTACCACTTCGCCGATCCTCCCGGGGATGCACTTCCGCTCGGGCGGAACAAATTATTTCGGCTTCGTGGCGAATCCGCAGGTGAATGCCTGGGCTACCTACGACGGAGATTTTTTTACACCGGGAAGCCCTGAAAACGGCTGGGGTCTCGAAGTAGGCGGCGTTTCCGGCATTGTTGCGAATAACAACTGCGCCAACGCAAGCTTCGGTGTGCAGGATATTCCGGGTGCAACTACCTGGCACCAGACGGGTACCTGCGTTGAAGCGGATTACCAGGGAACAATGACCACCGGCGGAACAAACATCGGTGTTCACATCAATTACCACCTCGGTACCAGCGACCTTTATTACACGACAACCGTATCCATCACCAATAACACTTCGGCCACCATCCCCGAGCTGTATTACCACAGGAACCTCGATCCGGATAACAACGAGCCGATCAGCTTCGACTTTACAACCCAGAATACGATTGTGAGCGAGCCGTCCGGCGCACCGGGCGGATGTAACCTTGCACACGTAAAAGCTACATCCACGGCTCCTTCTTCGCAGCCGATGTCGTACCTGGGATTGGCTGCCGTTGGCGCCAATTTCCGCGTTTCATACGGCGGCTTTACCAACCGCGATGCATCCGACCTCTGGACAGGCGGGGGCGGTCTCTTCACACAAACGATCGGTGCCACCAACTTTGCGGATGAGGCCATTTCATTGAGCTACAAGATCGTGAACCTTGCGCCGGGAGCTACCGAAACCTTCAAGTTCGTAGTGATCCTCGATGATGCGGCAGCGGCGAACGCGATCGATAACCTTTTATATTTTACCTATATCGGTGCATCCGGCACACCGCCGTCAGAGTGCGATGCTTCCGTAGATTCCATCAATACCTGCGGAGGACCTGTGCCTATCCAGGTTTCGGGAAGCATTGTGAATGATTACAGCTGGACATGGTCGCCTGCAACCGGCTTGTCATCCACTACCGGCCCTTCGGTTGTTGCAAACCCTGCCACCAGCACATTGTACACCGTTACCGGTGCGCCGCTTTCGCCATGCCTCAGCGCCACCAGCATGCAGGTGTGGGTCATCGTTACGCCCGCCGCGGGAGCAAACCCTTTCATCAGTTACATACCCGACCAATGTTCGTCGTATCCGCCTTTCAATTTAACGGTTGATAGTGCCGGCGGCGTCTGGAGCGGCACCGGGATTACGAACCCCACGGCCGGAACATTCAATCCCGGTATCGTTACCCCGGGAACTTACGTCATCACATATACCACCCCGGGAGGCTGTAACAGCACGGATACCGCGCTTGTCACGGTGATCGGCGCCAACAGCGCAACCATTACGCAACCGCCTATTATATGTGTGGGCTCGCCTCCGTTCAACCTTGTTGCCGTTGATTCCGGCGGGGTATGGTCGGGAACGGGGATCACCAATTCTGCCACCGGGTTGTTCAACCCGTCGGTAGGAGGAACTTCGGTAATTACCTACGCATTCGGCGGTTCATGTCCTATCCAGGATACCGTTACTGTGTCGGTGGTGCCTACATTTACCTATTCCGTCACGCAAAGCTCCACCAACTCCTGCCTGATGGATCCTGTGCAGCTTTCCGTGAATTCGGTTAGTCCTGCAGGTACGTATACTTATCAATGGTCGCCCGCAGCCTACCTCAGCGATCCTACGATAGCGAATCCTACTGCCACTTTCATTGCACCGGGAACATACACCTACACGGTAACCATCACCAACTCATTCGGATGCGCGCAAACCAGCACGCTTTCGATCGTTGCAGCGCCGGCGTTTGCGCCGAGCATCACTGCGCTCGGTGATACTTCCATGTGCGGCTCCGGAACTATTCCTCTCACCGTAAGCTTCGGCGGATCGTCGGTTCCTGCCACCTGCGGCCCAAGCACAACGGGTGGTTGCGGAGGAGCGGCCTTTACGGGTACTGTTGGGGTGAACAATTCGCCAAACACATCTACATCCTATCCTGCGCCATACGGCAACTGGTACACTTCTGTTAAACAACAATTCCTGTACACTGCCGCTGAGCTGAACGCTGCCGGTATCACAGGCGGTAAGATCGATCAGCTGGATTTCAACGTGATCTCTATCATGGGTACAACCACGTATTCCAACTTTACAATAAGCATCGGATGTACCAACCTTACCTCGTTTGCTTTGAGTCCTGTCGCCTTCGAGACCGGTCTTACCCAGGTTTATTCAATCCCCGTATATAACGTTGTTCCGGGAATGAACGCTCATGTTTTTTCCACTGCTTACCAGTGGGACGGACTTTCGAATGTGATTGTGGAGGTTTGCTTTAATAACCTCAACCCGGGATCGAACTATACCCAGAACAGTATCTGTGCGGGTACCAGCACTACCAATACCAGCTCTATTGTGTCGCTGAGCGATTCACAGGATCAGTGCTCCTTCCCGGCGAGCTGGATCTCGGGTTACAACGTGCATCCTGACATTGTATTCCATTATTGCTCCGTTGTTCCTAACCCTGCAAACTACACCTACCTGTGGACACCTTCTTCGGGAGTGATCGCCGATTCAACGGCGCAGAATACCACGGCGCAGCCTCCGGGAACCATGGACTATTATGTGACCGTTACCGATATTTCCGGCGGATGTACCGATGTGGATACGGTAAGCGTTACTATTTTCCCTTTCACCGGCGTGAACCCGATCATTGCTAATGTTCCTAACCACTGCACATCCGATGCACCGTTCAGCCTTAGCGTAAACACACCGGGCGGGGTATGGACAGGTCCGGGAATTGCCGACGACAGCCTCGGAATATTTGATCCGGGCAGCGTAGCGGGAGGCACCTATACCATTACCTATACATCGCCTGGCTCCTGCAATGGCGCCGATACTGCGCTTGTTACGGTGGTTGCCAGCAACAGTGCCACCATTACCCAGCCGGCGCCGGTGTGTGCCGGTACAAGTCCGTTCAACATTACCGCCGCTTCACCGGGAGGAGTCTGGTCGGGCGCAGGGATCACGGATTCTGTAAACGGTACATTCGATCCTGCCGTTGCAGGTGTTTACCTTGTGACCTATAACATCGGCGGATTGTGCCCTACACAGGATACAGTTAACGTTACCGTGAATTCAGTGACCACGCCTGTTACCACCATGTCGTACCCTGCAAGCCCTATTTGTCCGCTCGATACCTTTGCAAGTCCGTTGCCTGCCGCAGGATTTACAAGCGGCGGTACGTACAGCGCAAGCTCCGGCGGACTGAGCATCAACAGCGCCACAGGCGTTATCGATCCGTCGTTAAGCACGCCGGGAACCTATACGGTAACGTATTTTGTGCCTGCCACAACCTGCGGACCTGCCGGTACATCCACCACATCGGTAACCATCAACCCGGTTATCCCGCCGGTGGTGAGCTTCTCGTATCCGTCCAATATTTGTGATAACGATTCCATCGCTTCGCCTACGGGAGTTGCCGGTTTCACACCGGGCGGCGTTTACAGCTCCAGCCCTGTATTGAACATCAACAGCAGCACAGGTGTGATCGATGTGATGGGCAGCAGCCCGGGGACATACACGATCACGTATTCGGTAACAGGTGTCGACAGCCTCTGTACCGGATCGGGAACAGGTACCACCACGGTGACGATCAACCCGCTGCCGGGAATTACCACTACGTCCGACCAGATCATCTGGATGGGTAACAGCACGCTGCTTGTTGCAAGCGGAGGTACTTCCTATACATGGTCGCCGGGAACAGCCTTGAGCTGCACCGCTTGTGACTCAGCGGTTGCCTCGCCTTTAAATACCACCACGTATTGCGTAACGGTGATCGACAGCATCGGCTGTATCGACAGCAGCTGCGTAAAGATCAGCATCGATATTCCATGCCCTACCAGCCATAACCTTGAAATGCCGAACGCCTTTACACCAAACGGCGACGGCTATAACGATGAGTTCTGTCTGAACGGTCTGGATGACTGCGTATCGGAGTTCGTGATCTTCATCTACGACCGCTGGGGCGAAAAAGTATTTGAATCAACAAATCCTAATTTCTGCTGGGATGGAGTTTACAAAGGAAAGCTGCTCGATTCGGCAGTGTTCGTTTACTTCATGAAGGCGACGTTCATCACTTCGGGTGATACTCCAACTTCGGCGACAGGCGCTGTGGAGGTGAATAAAAAAGGAAATATCTCATTAGTGCATTAAGAAGAATGAAAAAACAGATCATAATTGCCGTAAGTATTTTTTGTGGAAGCGCGGCTGCCTTCGGGCAGGACATCCACTTCTCACAATACAGCGAAGCGCCTTCGCTGGTAAATCCTGCTCTTACAGGCTCGGCCTACGTAATGCGGGCTGCGCTGATCTACAAGGACCAGTGGGGAAGTGTAACCGTGCCCTACCGTACCTATGGCGCATCCTATGAAATGAAATTCAAGGCGAGCAACTGGGAGAAATCGGATCCGTTCCGTACAAAATCATATAAGAAAGCATTCAGCAGGCTTGCCGGCGGACTTTCTTTTTTCAGCGATAAGGCGGGAGACGGCGGAATGGGAACCAACCTCGTTAATCTTTCGCTTGCATCCTTTATCAAAACAGGAGAGCTGAGCACCTTGTCCGTAGGGCTCCAGGGAGGTATCATCCAGAAATCGATCAACTTCAACAAGCTTGTTTTTTCCAACCAGTACAACGGAACAGGCTATGATAAAGCTCCTGCAATGGGAGAGGATTACAGCTCGCACAGCTTCATAACGCCGGATGTATCTGCCGGATTGTTGTGGAGGTATGAAAAAGAGGAAGAGTCGATCGGGGAGAACAACCAGCTTACGGCTAACATTGGTGTCGGCATGTTCCATATCAACAAGCCGACGCAAAAATTTCTCACTGACGGGAACGACAGGTTGTATTCAAAGTTGAATGTGCATGGAAGCCTTCTTCTCGGAATTCCGCATTCGAACGTGGGTCTGGCGCCAAGCTTTTATTTTTCCTTCCAGGGAAAACAAAAAGAATTGCTGAGCGGCATCATGGTAAAATACTACCTGAAGCACGACTCCAAATACACGGGCTATATCAAGAAGTCGTCGGTGGGACTCGGCGTGTACTACAGGAACCGCGATGCTGTGATCATTAACATGCTGTTGGAGATGGGACAATATGCCATCGGCTTCAGCTACGACCTGAACACATCGGGTCTTGCCACAGTGAGCACCCTGCGCGGCGGCCCGGAAGTGACCATCCGCTTTAACTCGGGGAACCGCTTCCTTTTCCAGAAACGATAAATTGTTTTCTCATAATCCAGAAGCCCCGGTTCCTTTGAGCCGGGGCTTTGTTTTTTAAAATTGCAGCGCCTGCTATCGAAACAGTTAATAATATTCTATCTTTGAATTCATTAAAGCACACTTGTAGAAAATACCCACAATATGAAATACACTGCCATTGATCCAAACCTCTTTATTGAGAACCGCAAACGTTTTGCAGCGGGCTTAAAGCCGAACTCTATCGCGATCTTCGTAAGCAATGATATTATGCCTACCAATGCCGACGGCTCCATGGGTTTTGTTCAGAACTCCGACCTGTTCTACCTTACCGGCGTTGACCAGGAAGAAACGATCCTGCTCATCTATCCCGATGCAAAGAACAATTCGCATAAGGAAGTGCTGTTTGTGCGTGAAACAAATGAAACCATCGCGATCTGGGAAGGTGCTAAATTAAACCAGGGTGAAGCGACAAAAGTATCGGGGATAAAAACGGTGCTGTGGAGCAATAACTTTGACTCTTTCCTGAAGGGGCTCATCTTCCAGGCCGAGAACGTATACCTCAACAGCAACGAGCATTCGCGCAGGTACATCGATGTGGAGACCGCGGAGATGCGCTTTAACAAAAGCATCATGGCGAAGTTCCCTTTGCATAAGTATGAGCGTTCCGCGCCGCTGATGCACAAGCTGCGCGCGATCAAATCCAGCTATGAAGTGGAGCTGATCCAGCAGGCTTGCAACATTACGGAAAAAGGGTTCCGCAGGCTGCTGGGCTTCGTGAAGCCGGGCGTGATGGAATACGAGATAGAGGCGGAGCTGGTGCACGAGTTTGTGCGTAACCGCTCGCGGGGCTTTGCTTACGGGCCGATCATCGCTTCGGGATTCAATGCCTGCGTATTGCACTATGTCGATAACAATAAGGAATGCAACGCGGGTGATGTGATCCTGCTGGATGTGGCGGCTGAATATGCAAACTATGCAAGCGACCTTACACGCTGCGTGCCGGTGAGCGGTAAGTTCACGCCGCGCCAGAAACAGGTGTACAACGCCGTGCTGAGGGTAATGAAAGCCGCAACGGCAATGCTCACGGTTGGCAACACGATCCCTGAATATCACAAGGCAGTGGGATCATTGATGGAAAAAGAGCTGGTGGACCTCGGACTGATCACGATGGACGACATTAAGAATCAGAACCCGGAATGGCCTGCCTACAAAAAATATTTCATGCACGGCACTTCGCACTTCCTTGGCCTGGACGTGCACGATGTCGGTGACTTCAACCGCAAGCTCGAAGCCGGAATGGTATTTACCTGCGAGCCGGGGATCTACATCCGCGAGGAGAATCTCGGCATCCGCCTCGAGAATGATATTCTTGTTTCTGCGAAAGGTCCGGTTGACCTGATGAAGAATATTCCGCTGGAAGCAGAGGAGATAGAATCCTTAATGGCGAAATAATTTCAGGTTAGTGTTGTAAACGGTTTAAGAATTGACAATTGCTGGAAGAGAAAAACAATTTACATCCGCGTAACAAGCATCGTTCTCCCTATGATTTCAGGCAGCTCGTGAAGGTTTGCCCGGAGCTGGAGCGGTTTGTAGGCCTCAATGCCTATGATAACCTTTCTGTGGATTTCGCCGATCCGCAAGCCGTGAAAACCCTCAACAAGGCGCTTCTCAAATTTTTTTATGATATCGACGGATGGGATATTCCGCCGGGATACCTCTGTCCGGCTATTCCCGGACGCGCCGATTATATCCACTACATTGCCGACCTGCTCGCTTCTTCCAACAACGGTGTTGTGCCGCGTAACGGCATCCGTGTGCTTGATGTTGGCGCGGGAGCCAATTGCGTGTACCCGCTGATCGGCAACAGGGAATACGGCTGGGAGTTCACGGGATCGGATATTGATCCGCTTGCTTTACGCTATGCGCGCAAAACGCTGGACCAGAATCCCTCTTTAAAAGATGCAGTGGAGCTGCGACTGCAAAAAGATCCGATGCTGGTATTCCGCGGCATCATTGCTCCCGGCGAAGTATTCGATGTTTCCATCTGCAATCCTCCTTTTCATTTTTCTGCCGAATCTGCCGATGCAGGCGCATTGAAGAAGATCATGAACCTCAATGATAAAAAGAATGTGCAGCCGGTACGTAACTTTGCCGGCAAGAACAACGAGCTCTGGTGTGAGGGGGGCGAAGCTTCTTTCATCTACCGCATGGCGATGGAAAGCGCTGAGATCCGCACATCCTTCCTTTGGTTTACCACACTTGTTTCCAACAAGGATAACCTGGCCGGCGTTTATAAAACGTTGAAGAAGGTGGAGGCAGCGGAAGTGCGCACCATCGGCATGTCGCAGGGACAAAAGAAAAGCAGGATGGTGGCATGGACATTCCTGGATGCTGATGAGCAGAAAGAATGGCGTGCAAAGAGAAATTGGTCTAACTGACGATCTTCGCTTCCACAATTTCCCTGAACGGTACCCGCTTGATCTTGCTTTCCACCCAGGAAACAAAATCGAAATTTTCAAACACCACTTTTTCGAAGGGATCTTTTTCCAGCTCTACCAGCTGGGTTTGCAGCTGTTTGTAAAATTTTGTCTGCTCTTCGCGGTTCTTTGTTTTAAGGATCTTGCCTACGAAATCGAGGAACACATTCTCGAATTTATACACCCTGTTGCGGGAGCTTAAGTAGCGATGCGTCGACTTGAAGGCATGCGGAATAAAATCGTCGTGCTTCAGCTCGATGTGGATGATGAGGTTGAGGATCTGCCCGTAGCAATGCAGGTCGCGGCTTTCCTCGATGGATACATCGTTCAGCAGCTTGTTCGTCCACTTCAATGCCGCGGAATATTTCTCAACGCCGAAATAAGCCGTGGCAATGTTGAGGCAGAAAGAGGCAATGCGCAGCTTGGTGAACTTACCGGGATACTGGTTCAGCTTCGCTTCGATCTTCGGTGCCAGCTCGATCGCTTTTTCAAATTCGCCCGTGAGACAGTATATGCTGAGCTCGATGCTCATGGCGGTAGAGAAGAGCTTCACCTCGAGATCTTCATTCTTGCCGTTCTCCAGCTCCTGCCAGGTGGCGCGCAGCTTTTTGAGGTTGGCGAATACCTCATCGAATTTCTTCAGCTGGCTGCCGATGTAAATGGTGTTGGTGAGCACCGAAAAATAAATATTCGGCTCCTCCCGGAAAATATCCGGTTTGCTTTCGATCAGCGCAACGTTCTTCACAAGGTCCTGGTAGCTTTTTTCATAATCCCCGATTCCGAAATAATAGGCGCTGTAAATATGGTAGAATAAGTATTTTGTTTCGGTCGACAATGCTTTGTCCTCGCCTTTCAGCAGCGTATTGTCGATGATCTTCTTGAAGCTCGCCAGCTCTGCATCATTCCGCACTTTGCCCTGCTTGTTGAGGATCATGAAGAAGCGGCTTTTGATGTTCCAGTATTCGTTAAAGTTCCTGATCTTCTCGCTCGTGTGGTTGTCTTCCTCGAGGATGGTGACAATATCCTCGTCCGTTTTTCCCGCATAATTTTCCGTTTCGATCAGTCGCTTTTCCCAAAGGCTGATCTCCAGGAGCGATGAATGGCGCTCGAAGCGGGTGGCCGTTCGTTTGGCGCTCAGCAGCAGCTTTGCGCACTGGTCGTACAGTGTTTTTTTATAAAGGATCTCCGCGCAGTGCAGGTCTTTCTTTAGCTGCGCATCAATGGAGCTGTTGGCATGGAATGCATCGAGGCTGTCGAGGATCGTATCGTACAGGCGCGCCTTGGCAATGGAGAATTTTTTAACGAACGCTTCCTTGCGGAACTGGTGAACGATCGCTTCCTCGTTGTAGTCCGTTTGCTTGTCGATGGCCTCGAACAGCTTCAGGTAATTGTTTTTATCGCCAAGCGTATGGCGTGAGGCATAAAGGCTGAAATACCTTTTTTCGGATTTGCTGAGCGATTTGATCAGCCGGTGAAGCTGTTCGGATACTTTGTTAGACATGTATATTTTTTTACGAAAATGTTTAGGGGACGATTTTTTTCGATACCGTTAGTTTCCGTGCCGTAATTTTAAAATGTTTTTTCTGTTAATGCAGCCTGCCTGTGTATTGCCTTTAAAACCGATGTCTCCGGGCGGCGTTGTTCAGCTGCTGTTCATTAAAGATAGTCATAATATTTATTCTTCGCCTGCAGTCCTGCAATTACTTTCGCTGCGGAAATCGGGATCAGACATGTATATTTTGGCCGAGCTTTGTCCGGCTGCCTGAAATGTGTACTGCAAATGTGTAAAATACAGTATTGTCAATAGTTTCCGGGCGTTTTACCATGCAAAAAGCGCTTTTGACTTGTATAGTTTTCACTAAATTTGAATAACATACTCTGTTCCGGCACGATACATTTGTTGCGAAATGCTAAAGTACACCTGCCGGAGGCTAAACATGGGGATGTTGTAATCCGGCAGGTGACTGAGGCAGATCAGAAATGCGTCCCCCGTCCTAATAAAAGACACACTATGAAAGCAAAAATTATTTTATTCTGCAGCCTCATCACGATGGCACTCTGCTCCAGGGCACAAACGGTAACCATCCCCGATCCGCATTTCGCGGCATGGCTCAATACAAACATTCCTTCCGCCATGTCGGGGAATCAGATGGATACAAGCAGCATCGATGTAAAAAGCAGGTTTGCCGTTTACCTCGGTTATGATTCCATACAGGACCTTACAGGCATTCAGTATTTCACTTCGCTGAAAGACCTGAACTGCTCCGGCAACCTGATCACCTACATCCCGGCTTTTCCCGATTCCCTGGAGCTTCTAAACTGTTCGAACAACCGCCTCGACAGCATTCCCGCATTCCCGGCTCATCTCACTGCAATTGATTGCTCCGGGAATTCGCTCGATTCACTCCCGCCGCTTCCGGCTTCACTTGTCACTTTCAACTGCAGCGCCAACCGTTTGACCGCATTGCCTGTGCTGCCGTTGATCCTTAATACATTCGATTGCTCCTACAATAGGTTAACAGTGCTTCCGGCACTGCCCAATTCGATTGCCGACCTCTATTGCTCCGGCAATTTATTAACGGCGCTTCCTGCCTTGCCGAATTCATTGTTAACGCTGCATTGCTACGCTAACCAGCTCACTGCGCTTCCTGCCTTGCCTGCAACGCTCACCCTTATCGATTGTAACACGAACATGCTCACCGCGCTTCCTGCGCTTCCTGCCTCGCTTATCGAGCTTCACTGCTATTACAACCAGCTTACAACTTTACCTGCGCTGCCGCCTGCGCTGGCGGTGATCGTTGCGGGAGGCAACCTGATGACGGTGCTGCCAACGCTGCCAGCTTCACTGTTGACATTAAAATGCTATGACAACCAGCTTCCGGTGTTGCCCGCATTACCGGGTTCACTGCAGTATCTCGATTGCAGCACAAACCTGCTCAGCACGCTTCCTGCGATGCCTGCATCGCTTACATACGTAGATTGCTCGCAGAACCAGATCAACGTTTTGCCTGCGCTTACCACCGGGCTTCAAACACTTTATTGCAATTCCAACCTGCTGCCGAACTTACCGGTGCTGCCATCTACCTTAACATATCTCAGCTGTGCAATGAATCCGCTTATCGACCTGCCCGTGCTGAATGCAGGGCTTGAGCACCTGAATTGTATGAGTGACGGGCTCGACAGTATTCCTGCTTTGCCTTCGTCCCTGTTCTCGCTGGACTGCAGCAATAATATTCTCACGGTGCTTCCTGCGCTGCCTGCATCCTTATCGTCTTTGCGCTGCGGTTTTAATCAGCTGCCTGCTTTGCCTGTTTTGCCGGGCTCACTGAACACGCTGTACTGCGCCAATAACCAGCTCACTGCTCTTCCTGCATTGCCGGCTTCCCTGGTAACGCTCGAGTGCCACACGAACCTGATCAGCTGCTTTGCTGTTTTTCCCAACTCGATCTTATTTATCAGCATCAGTGGAAATCCTTTTACCTGCCTGCCGAATTACATTCCTACAATGGATTCGGTGACGCTTGATTATCCGTTGTGCATCGACGGCGACTTCCTGAACAACCCGAACGGCTGCGACGGCGCACAGGGAATTCTTGGCTTTACGTATCTCGATAACAATTTCGATTGTGCGAAAGACTCGGCCGATTTCAACTTCATCAATATTCCGGTTAAGCTTTTTAATTCAACAGGCGGACTGATCGGTCAAACATATACCGCTTCCAACGGCGTGTACAATTTCTCCGAGCCTGCCGCAACCTACACGGTTGCGATAGATACTGCAAACGTTCCATTCATTTCGCTGTGCCCTTCACCGGGAGTTGACTCAACGGTCACGATCACAGCAGCAGCCCCGCTTGTGTCGGGTGTGGACTTTGATTTCGGCTGCAAGCCCGGCTTTGATCTTGGCGTGCGTTCAGTTCTACCTACCGGCTGGGTGTTCCCGGGACAGCAGCACCAGCTGAGAGTGATCGCCGGCGATATGAGCCAGTGGTACAATATGCATTGTGCGGCGGGAATAGGCGGACAGGTAAAGATCACCGTGAACGGGCCGGTTACTTATACCGGAATTACTGCGGGTGCAATGCTTCCTTCCGTGTCGGGACATGATTACATTTATTCCATCGCCGATTTCGGAACAGTGAATAACAACCAGGCTTTCGGCTTGTTGTTTACCACCGATACAACAGCACCTGCCGGCAGCAGTGTTTGCGTGCATGTAGTGGTTACTCCTGTTGGAGGAGATAATGATTCGAGCAACAACGTGACCCAGTTCTGCTACCAGGTAGTGAACTCGCATGATCCGAACCTGAAGGAAGTATATCCCGGCGATATTTCACCAAAGTACAAAGACTGGCTCACCTACACGATCCATTTTCAGAATACGGGAACTGCGCCTGCGATGAACATCCGACTTGCAGATACGCTCGACAGCAACCTCGACCTGTCAACATTTGAAGTGCTTAATTACAGCCACACCAACACGGTGTCGCTCAACGGAAGGATCCTGACAGTTCGGTTCGCGAACATCATGCTTCCCGACAGTACAAGTGACCTTGCAGGCTCGCAGGGATACATCCAGTACAGGATCAAGCCTATTCCTTACCTGCCGATAGGCACGCAGATAGAGAATACGGCCTACATTTATTTTGATTACAATGAAGCTGTGGTTACCAACACCACAACCAACGAGCTGGTGAATACTGTTTCGGTAGATGAGCATGCAGAAGAGGTCTCGGCAGCCGTTTATCCGAACCCGAACAACGGGCAGTTTATTGTGAAGGTCCCTGAAGGTACTACGGTTAAAGGCTTGCAGGTAGAAGTGTACAACCTGCTCGGTGAGATCGTATGGAAGGAAAAAGTTCAGCGCAATGAAACAGCTGTTGATCTTTCTGCCCAGCCAAATGGAATTTATATCCTTAAGCTCAACGGAAACACCGCAGCGTTTACGAAGAAAATAATCAAGCAATAGTTAAACTCTGATGCTGCCGCTTATTGCTGACCCGCGCCGTTACAAATGTTAAACCCGCCGGTTAGAAGTTAGCGGTAGCATCACTGAAAGAGGAAGCTATCTTGCACGAAATATTTTAAATCTTCGGTTATGAAAAAATACATACTCCTGTTTTCCCTTGGTGTTGTGGTAATGAATGCAATGTCGCAGCACGGCCCTAAACTGCGGCGGATCGAAGGCCAGGGCAACGATGGCCTGGTGCTGGATTTTGTGCCCGGCATGCACGACAGCATTCTTAACAGTCCTTCCAACGTTTACAATTATCCTTTGTACGATAACAATGCAGGCCCTGTGGCGGTTGATATTTATAATTCAATGGCAACGCCTGCCGGTGAATTCATGATCGTTTTTAAGGATACGACAGCGGACCTTGCCGGAAATGACCTCACTGACTATTCCAGCAAATGGATGTTGATCCACGTCCCAACGAATGATACCGTATTCGGTGATTCGATCATCGGCGTGGATCATGTTCAGGATATTCCTGCCTGGGGCATGTCGATCCGGACCAACCCAACCGACAATCCCGGTCAAAGCTTATATACCGGCAATGGTTTCCTGGAGGCGACAATGGAGTTTGCAAATCCTGCCCTGCCATGGTTAACAGGCTTATCCGACCAGGATTCAACCGGTTCCGAAAACTGGATCCGTTCCGGAACACACTCGGATGCAGTATATTTTGAAAATAACGATTACCTCGGCCTCGATGATAACGAAGCATACGAAGGCGTGTTGAACGGCACGTGGTCGCCCTACAGGTTATGCGCTTATACATTGACTTCGCCCGGTGCCGGAGGTCCGGTAATAAACCCCGGCGGGCCTGCCTGGGAACATTTCATGGCCCTGAACCAGTTAAAAAATACTGCGAGCATCGATGTGGTGCTGACTGCGGATGCATCCAAATGGACGCGCTGCCCCGTGCTTGAGCTGCAGGAAGACGAGTCCTTAGCGATCGGCTCTGCAAAAAAGCTCGATATGAGGAAATCGCCATCGGTGGATAAGAATGGAAAACATGCCGGTGATGCCGGGTACAATGCGATCCAGGGCGGAACCATCGACAGTGCCGGAATTGCAATACCTGCGCCTACAGGCATGGGATGGTTCCCCGGCTATGCTGTGAACCTCGAAACCGGTGAGCGTTTGAACATGGCTTTCGGAGAGGATTCCTGGTTCCCTTCTGAAAATGGCGCAGACATGAAGTGGAATCCTACCTCGTCGGTAACAAGCGGATCAACTGTATTGTATGGCGGCAAGCATTACATCTATGTCTTCGGGCATAATGCGGATGCTGTTTATCCTGCCACGGATCCGTTGCTGCCGGCGCAGCGCAGGGATGTGCCGGTTTATGATAACGGGCTTACACTCTATAAATTACTGACTGCATCAGCTGGATCTTCTTCGTCGTCGATGGCTGCGGCTTATAAAAGAGAAGTGTATTCCGATGCCATGTGGGTGAACATTCCCTTGCTCAATCCCGGCTATTCCCTGCTGGCGACAGATGTAAATGTGCGCCTTCGTGTAAGCAAGCAGTACCGCCAGCAGAACATTGATGGAACAAACAATACAAATCCGAAATATATTTTTGATGCGGGTACGCTTGCCGGCATTCATTCGATGAGCGCTGACAGTCCGATAACTATTTACCCCAATCCTGCAGGCGCATGGCTTACCGTGCAATATACCAGCACTTCTAAAGAGGCGCTTGTCCAGGTGTATGATGTAAGAGGCGTGCTTGTAAAGCAGGAAAAGCTGAGCAGCCACTCACAATTGCAGCTCAATGTAAATGACCTGGAGAAAGGCCTTTACATTATCAAAGTGAGCGATAACGAAAACGTGTTTTCCAGAAAATTCCTGAAGGAATAATTCAACAGCACCGCTTAACTCCTAAAACCGTCACCCGGAAGAATTCCGCAGCCATTGGAATAATGGAGATTGACTTCTGCGGGCAACCGGACGTAGATTGCATGATATTCACTAATCTCTAAATGCTATGAAAACAAGATACTCATTGATCACAGGCTTTTTTATGCTGTTGGTCTCCGGCCTATTCGCGCAGGCCTTCAGCATATTTCCGAACACGATCACAGGATCGAACATCAGGACGTCCTTACGCTCCGATCTTTCGGGAAATAAATGGATCGGCACTACCGGAAGCGCCACGTCCTCCAAAGGTGTTTTTAAATTTGACGGCGCCACATGGTCGGTTTACAATACCGGTACTTCGGGCATCGCAAGCAATGTGGTGAACGACATTGCCTTTGACGCTTCCAATACCGCATGGTTTGCGACAAGGGCAGGCGTGTCAAAATTCGACGGCAGCACCTGGAGCACGTTCAACGTGTCAAACTCCGGATTGCCGGCCGATACGGCAAATTGCATTCTTGCCGACGGCGCGAATATATGGGTCGGAACAAATAACGGCCTTGCGAAATTCGATGGCAGCACGTGGACGGTTTATAACACGTCCTCCGGCCTGATCAGCGATTACGTCACCGCCCTTGCTTTTGATGTTACCGGCGATCTGTGGATAGGCACCCGGTCCGGCTTATCGGTGAAGCTTGCAGCCGGTGGCTGGATGTCATTCGATGGCAATAACTCCAATTTTGCAAGCACGCAGGTTAACGCATTTTACTTTGAAAGTACCGGCACAAAATGGATCGGGACAAGCACCGGGCTTTTTAAAATGGCGGGTGCCGAATTCATCCCCGTAAGTTCGCTGAGCATGGGCACCGACATGACAGCGCCGATGAATGTAAGGTCGCTTTCCAAAGGGCCGCAGGGAGGCGTTTTGTTTGCCGGCGCAAAGGGCGTTCCAGCAATGTATGGCTTTTACGAAATGGTTGGGGCGCAGACCTATTTTTATGAATTCCCTGCCGGGTATTTTGCTTCCGACTTCCATGTGTTTGATGCATCTGCAGGAAAGGTATGGTTCATCAGGAGCTCGGGCGTGAGCACTTCCAATTGCATCACCTCTTTTGATTACTCATTGTATACAGGTACTGTAACTGTTCAGAGAACAATGGAGATGCTGGATGTAAACCAGGTGCGCGCCGGGATACTGAACCGCGGCGACATGCACTGGGACCTTAATCAATCGGCATACGAAGTTCCGAAGAATTCAGGACGCAAGGCGATCTTCGCTTCATCGCTCTGGATCGGCGGACTGGATGCGGGAAACAACCTGCACCAGGCGGCGATGACCTATCGCCAGACGGGCAACGATTACTGGCCGGGACCTTTGGATACGCTTACTGCTGCAACCGACTCTGCAACTTCCGCAGCCTACGATAAGGTATGGAAGCTCGACCGCTGGGAAATAGATGAGTTCAGAACGATGTTCGCAAACGCTTCCGTAACCGCAGGCACATACATCCCGGCCTATAACATTGTGCACTGGCCGGCGCACGGCGCAGGTGCATATACCCGCAACATGGCGCCATTTGTGGATGTGAACGGCGATGGCATGTACAACCCGATGACAGACGGAGATTACCCGAAGATCAAAGGCGACCAGATGTGCTACTGGATCTTCAATGATAACCTGAATGTACATACCGAAACAGGCGGACAGCGCTTCGGCATCGAGGTGCACGCTTCGGCCTATGCATACAATTGCGACAGCATTTCCGACAGCCTGAAGGCATTGAACTATACAACGTTCTATAATTACGAGATCTTTAACCGGAGCTCATTCGGCTATCACAACACTTATTTAAGCCTGTGGCAGGATGGCGATCTCGGCGAGTATAGCGACGATTATGTCGGCTGTAATCCTGCCGGGAATTATGCATTCCAGTACAACGGCGATAATGATGATGAGGCTTTGAGTGGAGTGCTCGGATACGGTGCCAATCCGCCAATGATCAGCAACGTGATCCTCGACGGGCCGCTGGCGCCTTCGGCCGACGGCGTTGATAACGATAACGATGGAACTATTGATGAAGCCGGTGAAAAAAACCTGATGACCCGTGTATTGAATTATAATAATAACAGCCATCCTGTAAACGGCAATCCGGCTGCGGCAGCGGAGTTCTATAACTATATGCAGGGTAAGTGGCGGGATGGCTCGCCCCTGGTGTATGGCGGCGACGGAACAGGAACGGGAGCGCCAACAAGCTTTATGTTTGACGGAGTGCCGGGGCCTTCAGGCTGGTCGGAAGTAAGTGAGGGGAACCCTTTTGTGGACAGGCGCATTGTTATGAGCTGCGGTCCATTTAACTTAAATCCGGCAGAGCATGTGAGCTTTGAGTTTGCCACTGTATTCACCCGGGATAATAGCCCTGTGTACAGCATCAATAACCTGTTCAACAGGAACCAGTACGATGTGCAGCAGATCGCGCAATGGTATGCGTACGATAATTTTCCGTCCTGCGACCCTGTGTTGCCGACCGGGATCAGCGATCCGAAGCCAGTTGAAACCGGCATGCTGATCTATCCGAATCCTGCCGGAGAGCAGCTCTTTGTTGAATACAGCTCATTGGGTGGAAATGTTCTGATAGAGATCTATGATGTGCAGGGTCAATTGCTGCAGAAAATAAAAACAGAGCAGGTGAAGCAGGCGATCGGCATTTCGGGCCTTGCACCGGGACTGTACATTGTGAAAGTAAGCGATGGAAAAAATATGCACACGCAGCGATTTATAAAACAATAGTCATAAATTTGGGTAAACTCTCTGCCCGATGCTGCACTACGCTGATTTTAAAAAAGTAAAGATCGCATATACCGATTCAGGAAAAGGCCGTGTAATAGTTTTATTACACGGCTTTTTAGGCTCGCATGAGCTCTGGAGCGAATTCAGCAAAAAGCTTTCGAAGCGCTTCCGCGTGATCGCCATCGACCTTCCCGGGCACGGCAAAACCCCAAGCATCGGCTATTATCACAGCATGGAGCTGCTGGCGCAGTCGGTGAAAGCGGTGCTCGACCATGTTGGCGTAAGACGTTACGTGATAGCGGGACATTCCATGGGCGGCTATACCGCGCTTGCATTTGCAGAGCTGTACCCCGAAAATGTGAGCGGGCTCTGCCTGTTCAATTCCACTTCGTATGCCGATCCGGAAGAAAAAAAGAGAGACCGTGACCGTGTGATCCGCCTGGTGAAAAAAGAGCACAAGCATTACGTGGCGGAAGTGGTCACCACGCTGTTTGCACCCGGTAACCTTCCGAAGCTGAAAGAGGAGGTAAGCAAAGCGAGGCGCGTTGCCACGGAGGTTTCCAAGCAATCGATCATCAACAGCCTCGAGGGCATGAAGGAACGGAAGAGCCGCGACATGATCCTGAAGTTCGCGGAATATCCCGTTTTATTCGTGATCGGGAAAAAAGACAGCGTGATCAATTATGAAACCATGTACCCGCAAATGGGACTTTGTAAATATCCTTCGGTGGTGATGCTCGAAGATGGTGCCCACATGGGATTTTACGAGGCGCCGGAAGAAACAATGAAAGAGCTGGCCGCTTTTGCGGAGAGATGCTTCCGGAAAAATTACTGATCGGGATAAATGAAAACGGCACCTATTTGTAAATAAGTGCCGTTCCCGGGTCTAAACTAAAACTAAACAAACAAACTAACTAAACTATTAACCAAACAAACTAAATAAAGCTAAAGGGCTGTGTAAATGCTGTAAAAAATGATGGCTACAGTGATCACTGCAAGCAAAATGGTTACGGTTCCGATACCTTCTTCGTGGTACGTGTGCCCGTTCTGGCGGACTGTGGTTTTTCTGTTCATGGCTGAAAAATTTAAATTGTTTAACTGAAGTAGTGTTGTTGCCATACGTGAAAGAAATTTATATTGAGAATTGAACCTTTAAAGAGAGAAAGAGTATAAGAGTAAGGTGCGGGTTTTTGCCAATTAATTTAAACAACATCCCCATGTGCCAATTAATTTCCAGTGCAATCCCCCGCTACCTCCTCTTGTTAATTTATTATTTGTTTCAATGAACTACACAATATTACGCACGAAATGAATGGAAGTAAACCCATAATGAGTAAATGGCGGGCTTAATTATTTAGCGGTGGTAAATGGGAGGTAAGCGGCTGAACGCTTTTCCTGATTTTTGCAGGGAGAGGATAAATGCAGGCGGTTCCGGGTTCCGGATCTTGTTCTGAAACCCGGTGTAAAGCCCGTAAATACTGAGAGTTGATGGATTTGCTTACTGATGGGAGAGCTTTTCAAGGAATTCATTCTTATTCCTTCTCGAAACCTCCACCTGCGAGTTATCGGACATGATCACGTAACCGCCTTCTCCTTTAATGTACTTTTTTACATGCTCGAGGTTGATCAGGTGGGAGCGGTGCACCCGGAAGAAATTGTCTTCCGCGAACATCTGCTCGTATTCACCCAGCGTACGGGAGGCAATGATCTTTTTCCCGGATGTGAGCAGGAAATAGGTGTAATTTCCATCGGAGTCGCAGCGGATGATGTCGGCAAGGTTGATAAAGATCAATCCATCGCCGTCAGGAATGCCCACTTTCTTCAGCTTGTTCTCCGGCTTTACATTCGAAAGCAGGGTCTTGAATTTTTTATCGAGCGAGGTTTTGGTCTCGTGCTGGCTCTCGAAGCGGGAAACGGCTTTTATCAGCTCTTCCGGATCAACCGGCTTGAGGATGTAGTCAATGGCGCTGAACTTGATCGCCTTGATCGCATAGTGATCGTAGGCGGTTACAAATATGATGTTGAAATTTATTTCCTTGAACTTTTCCAGCAGGTCGAATGCATTCCCGTTCGGCATTTCAATGTCGAGGAATACCAGGTCGGGCTGGTTGTTGGTGATCTCCACAAAAGCATTCATCATGTTATCGGCTTTCGCAACCACCTGTATGTTCTTGCAGTTCTTCTCCAGCATTTTGGAGAGCGACTCGCGCGCTCCCAGCTCATCATCAACGATAACGGCTTTTTTTAATGTTGTGCTTTCTTTCATTGTGTTGCGTTTTTAATCTTCATTGGTTTCAAGCGGGATCATGATCTGCACTTTCGTGCCCGCAGGCTGCCCGTTCTCGAACAGGTCAAGGATCTGCGCGTTCAGGTTCTGGTTGAGGCTCGAATTTAAAATGTCGAGGCGCTCCTGCGTAATGCTCATGCCCACCGATTTATGCTGCTGCACGCGGTTCTTCTTGAACTCGTTGGAGCGCTCGCGGCCGATCCCGTTATCTTCTATCGTGCAAAGGATACAATCCGTTTGTTTCTGTAAATGTATCGAAATTTTTCCATGTCCCTGCTTCGGCAGCAGCCCGTGAATAATGGCATTCTCCACATAGGGCTGGATCAGCATGGAAGGGATGCGGTCGTAATTCGGGTCGATGTCCTTGTCAACCACGATCTCATATTCGAACTTATCCGTGAAGCGCATGATCTCCAGCTCCAGGTAAAGGTTCAGCGCATTCAGCTCTTCCGAGATGGCGATCATCTGCTGCTTTGAATTACCTATGATGCTGCGCATGAGCTTCGCGAATTTCGACAGGTACTTTAACGCAGCATCCGTATCATTATTGGAGATGTAATGCTGAATGGATGCCATGGTGTTGAAGATGAAATGCGGGTTCATCTGCGCACGCAGGGCCTGCAGCTCTATGTTCGCGATCTTTTTATTGAGCTCCGTTTTTCTTTTCTCCTTGTTCTTGATGCTGCGGATGCGCAGCCGGATGGAAAGGATGAGCACGGATACGGAGAACAGCGACAGGAGGATATAGAACCAGAATGTTTTCCAGAACGGCGCCTTGATCGTGAAAACGAACTCCGCGGGTGTTTCCGTCCACACGCCCTCATTGTTCGTGCATTTTACCTTGAAGGTATATTTTCCGGGCGGCAGGTTGGAATAGGTAACGGTGCGCTCAAATCCAACCGGCGACCATTTTTTGTCGAAGCCTTCCAGGATATGCGAGTAGCGCACCTTTCGCGGGTTGGTGAGGCAGATGCCGCTGTAGTTGAACGAGATGTTGTTCATGTCGTAGCTCAGCACCGATCTCTGCGGAAGCGTGGTATCCGCGTAGAACAGGCGGATGTTGCTGATGTTGATCCGTGCCAGCGTTTTGTTCTCGATGTATTCGCCGGGGATGTATTTGATGAGCCCGTTCACGGTGCCGAACCAGATGGATCCGTCGCTGTCGTTGTAAATGCCGTTGGTATTGCATTCCACGCCGCTGAAGCCTTCGTCCTTTCCATAGGTCGTCACGATCTTTTCGCCGGTTTTCTTAAATGCGGCAATGTCGATGCGGCTCAGCCCCTGGTTGGTTCCCGCCCAAAGCTCTGTTTTCGAATTGTTGAGCGCCATGCTGTACACCAGCTCGGAGCTGATGCCGTCCTCTGCCCCGAAATTGGTGATGCGCTTGGTTTTAGGATCGTAGGCATATACGCCTTCGAACGATGAAAAGTAGAGCATGCCGTCATCATCTTCGAGGATCGTGAAGAACGATTCCGTTTTAAATCCGAGCTTTTTGCCCTGGTCGGTGAAGCCGGTGCCGTCGAACAGGAAGAGACCTCCAAGATAGGTTGCAAACCAGAGCCGGCCCTGCTTGTCCTCGTGGATGCCCCATACCTGCGGACTTCCGGTAAATGCGTGCGGCGTGTACTTTTTGAAGGAATGGTCGCCGTATTTGTAAACTGCACCGTTGGAGCCGATCCAGAGGTTGCCCTTGCTGTCTTTATAAAAAATATTCACCGGCTCGCCGGTCAGCGAATCGTACTTGCCCGGGTGAACGAACTTTTTTCCATCGAAGACCGAGATGCCGTTATCGGTTCCCAGCAGGATATTTCCGTCATCATCCTTGAAAGAGGCATTCACCTTCCGGTCGGCAAGTCCGTCCTTTATCGTAAAATTGATGAAGCGGTCCTCACCCTCCACATACAGCCCGCCGCCGTTGGTGCCTACTGCCAGCTGTCCCAGCTTATCGCGGACAATGCTGAAAATAAAATTGTTGGTAAGTCCTTCTTTTTCGGAATACACTTCAAAGAGATCGCTGCGGTATTTGTACAGGCCGTTGTAGGTGCCGATCCAGATGTTCTGCTCATAATCCTGGTAAATGCAGTTCACGATGTTGCTGTTCACCTCGTTGCTCAGTGTGTAATTCTTGAATTCAAAGCGCTTCACGCGTGCTATGCCTTTTGGAGAGCCGATCCAGATATTGTTACGCTTGTCGCAGATCACCGTGGTAATATCGTTATCGGAAAGGCCTTCCTCCATCGTGTGATTGATGAAGGTATTGTTCTTTAATTTGCTCAACCCTTCCGAGGTCGCGATCCATACTCCGCCCGCCGAATCCTGCGCGATGCCGTTGATGGTGTTTCCTGCAAGGCCGTCGATGATGGAATAGTTGTTGAAGTTTTTTCCGTCGAACATGCTGATGCCGTTGTCGGTCCCGATCCAGATGTTCTTTTTCCTGTCCTCGTACAGGCAGCGCACATGGTTTCCGACAAGGCCTTTCTGGATGGTGTAATTGATAAAGGTGTTGTCTTCCATCCGGCTCAGTCCTTCGGAAGTGCCGAACCAGAGATGCCCCTGGTAATCCTTGAGGATGCAGGTGATGTTGTTGTCGATCAGTCCGAGCTTGGTATTGTAGCTCGTGAACTTTTTACCGTCGTATTTATTGATCCCGTTGATGGTACCGATCCAGATGTTGCCCTGCTCATCTTCGGTGATGGCGGTTACAAAATAATTGAGCAGCCCGTCGCGGGGAGAAAAATTTTTGAAGGTATAGCCATCGAATTTACTGAGTCCGCCGTAGCCCCCGGTCCAGAGATTCCCCTTCGAATCCTGGTAGATGGCAGATACCTGCACGAAGGGCAGGCCGTCGTCAACGGAATAGTTCTTGAAAAAATACGATTGTGCGGCACTCCTGTTAAAAAATGCGGAAAGGAAAATAAAAAGAAAGAGAAGCCCCGTTTTTGTTCTTTGCATTGCAGCAGCACTTATAACGTAAAGATAATGAAATAAGTGTACTACTTCTTCAGCAATGCATCCCAGCCCTGTGCGGTAAGCGGGTGCGAGGTGCCTGCCTTGGTGATGAGGTTCACGCCGTCCTTTTGGTCGGTCATGTGCCCGATCACGGTAATGTCCGGATTCGCCTTTATTTTCGGGAAGTCGGCCTGGTCGATGGTGAACAGCAGCTCGTAATCTTCTCCGCCGCTGAGTGCGCAAACGGTTGGGTCGAGGTTAAATTCGCGTGCAGTGTTGTATGCCGACGGATCGATGGGGATCTTCTCTTCGTAAAGGTTGCAGCCTGTTCCCGAATCGGTGCAGAGGTGCAGTATTTCGGAGGCAAGCCCGTCCGATACATCGATCATCGAGGTAGGCTTTACTTCCAGCTTCTGCAGGAGCACGGGAATGTCCTTTCTCGCTTCCGGCTTTAATTGCCGCTCGATGATGTAATCGTTGCCTTCCAGGTCGGGCTGAATATTCGGGCTTTCCATGAAGATCTTCTTTTCGCGCTCGAGCAGCTGCAGTCCCACGTAGGCCGCGCCGAGATCGCCGGTAACGCAGAGCAGGTCGCCTGCCTTCGCCGTGTGACGATACACCAGCTCGTTCTCTTCCGCATCGCCGATGGCTGTAATGCTGATGATGAGGCCGCTTTTGCTGGAAGTGGTGTCGCCGCCCACAATGTCGACCTTGTGCTTATGGCAGGCAAGCATCATCCCCGAATACAGCTCCTCGATGGCCTCCACGGAAAAGCGGCTGGAGATGGCCAGTGAAATGGTGATCTGCTTTGGCGAAGCATTCATGGCATAGATGTCGGAAACGTTCACGGAGACGGCCTTGTATCCGAGGTGTTTAAGCGGCATGTAAGCAAGGTCGAAATGAACGCCCTCCACCAGCATGTCGGTGGATACCACGGTTCTTTTGCCTTTGTAGTCCATAACGGCAGCATCGTCGCCGATGCCTTTTACAGTACTTTCATTGGCTATCTCTACAAATTGTGTAAGGTGCTTTATCAATCCGAATTCGCCCAGGGAGCTCAGTTCCGTACGCTCAGTGTTTTCTAACATTGCTGAAAAATTTTATGCAAAGATAAGGTTTATGACAGAAAGGGTTTGCTATCTGCCGGATTTAATATAATTTTAGCAGGCAAAATTCCGGGTAATATCATGGCGAAGAAAGACAATAAAAAGCAGGGCGCAAAGCAGGCGGCCGATTCCATTCCGCAGGAAAGCCTGTTTGTAAGATTGGAAAGCTGGCTGATGAAGAATGAAAAAAAAACGTTTTTCGTCCTCCTCTTTTTTTCCACGCTGTTCTCGCTGCTGCTGTTCGATGCGAAAGTTTCGGAGGGCGGTGATGATTCGGGCTACATTCAGCGCGCCTGGGAGTTTCTGCACGAAGGCAAGTTTCCTTATTTCCAAGGGCCCGGCTATCCCGTTTCACTTTCCCTCTTCATGAAAATTTTCGGGCTCGACGTGATCGCGCTGAAATTTTTTTCGGTGCTTTGCCAGCTCGGGTTCGTATGGTTCACCTACAAGGCGTTCGTTAAGCGTATTCCGTATACTGTATTGTTCGCGCTCATCGCATTCATCTCCTTCAATCATTTCATCCAGTATTACGCAAGCCAGACCTTCACGGAAACGTTCTTTCTCTTCCTGCAGTCGATAGCCCTGTATGTGGTGTTCAGGCTGCTTGATTCGATCGGCGGTACGCAGGGATTTGTGGAAGGCTTTAAAAAAAATTACCTGAAATGGCTGCTCTTCGGACTTATGTTCGTATTGCTTTCCGTTTCAAAAAGTATCGCTTTTGTATGCATCGCCGGCGTGGTGCTTTATTTCATCATCACCAAAAATTATAAGGAAGCAGTGTATGCTATCATAGCGTTTGCGGTGTTTCGGATCATTTACCAGCTATGCGTTACGTCGATATACGGCCCGCCGGATACAAGCCAGCTTGAAATGTTGCTCCGCAAGAAGCTGTACATGCCGGAGGCGGGCCATGAAGATCTCAGCGGATTGATCACCCGCTTCTTCGACAATTTCA
>Ga0157372_10001374_pt1 | contig 26305 bp, 20 predicted proteins | sample C55metaG_FD_115307 | JGI IMG/M metagenome (GOLD analysis project Ga0157372, IMG submission 115307) | Corn rhizosphere microbial communities from Kellogg Biological Station, Michigan, USA - C5-5 metaG | ecosystem: Host-associated > Plants > Roots > Rhizosphere > Soil | place: USA: Michigan...
CATGGTCTTCGGCAACCTCGGCGAGACCAGCGGCACCGGCGTCGGCTTCACCCGCAACCCCGCAATTGGCACGAAAGAGTTTTATGGCGAGTTCCTGATGAACGCCCAGGGCGAAGACGTGGTCGCCGGCATCCGCACGCCGGTTCACATCTCCGAGCTCGAAAAGATCATGCCCGACGTTTATCGCCAGTTGCACGAGATCACCACTCGCCTGGAGCAGCACTACCGCGACATGCAGGACTTCGAGTTCACCATTCAAGAAGGCAAGCTCTACATGCTGCAGACCCGCAACGGGAAGCGGACCGGCATCGCGGCCGTGCGCGTGGCCATCCAGATGGTGGAGGAAGGCCTGATCACGAAGGAAGAAGCCATCTTCCGCGTGGAACCGAACCAGCTCTATGACTTTTTGGTTCCGCGTCTGGACGAGAAGAAGGCAAAAGTAGAAGTGCTCGCCACTGGACTTCCGGCATCGCCGGGCGCGGCGGTCGGGCAGATCGTGTTCACCGCCGACGAAGCGGTTGAGAAGGCCGGACACGGGGCCAAGAAGAACCCCGTCATCCTGGTTCGGGCCGAAACCACGCCCGAGGATATTCACGGCATGGAAGTCGCCGCCGGCATTTTGACTTCCCGCGGCGGTATGACCAGCCACGCCGCGGTGGTTACGCGCGGCATGGGTAAATGTTGCGTTGCCGGCGCTGGCGACATTCACGTCGACGAGAAGGCACGTACCATGACGGTGAAAGGCCAGAGATTCCGTGATGGCGACTGGATCTCGCTCGACGGCACCACCGGCCGTGTCATCAAAGGCAAGCTGGACGCCATCCCGCCCAAGGCCGACGACCCCGAACTGCTCAAGTTGATGGGCTGGGCGGAGCCGTTCCGAAAGCTACGCGTCCGAGCGAATGCCGACATTCCACGCGATGCGATTCAGGCGCGTGCGTTTGGAGCGGAAGGCATCGGCCTGTGCCGCACAGAGCACATGTTCTTCGCCGAAGACCGCATTCCCCACATGCAGGCGATGATTCTCGCCAACAACGAAAAGGATCGCCGCCAGGCTCTGAAGAAGCTGCTTCCGATGCAGCGTTCGGACTTTATCGGAGTTTTTAAAGCCATGGACGGATTCGCCGTCACCATCCGCTTGCTCGATCCGCCGCTGCATGAGTTCCTGCCGCGTCGCGAAGACCTGATGGTGGACATCGCCGTTCTTCCCAACGCCGGCGCCAAGGAAAAGAAGGCAATGGTCGAGAAGTATGGCCGCTTCGGGGCAAAGGGAGCCGGGGATTTGAAGAAGGTCCTGCCGACCTTGCTCCGGCGCGTGGAGGAGCTGCACGAGTTTAATCCTATGCTCGGCCATCGCGGATGTCGCCTGGGAATCACCTATCCCGAGATCAGCGAGATGCAGGCGCGCGCCATCTTCGAGGCGGCTGTAGCGGTGGCGAAAGACGGGGTAAAGGTCCACCCCGAGGTCATGATTCCCCTGACCGCCACGTTGAAGGAAATGGCGAACCAGGCGGCCATCGTGAACCGCGTGGCGAATGAGGTGTTCAAGGAAAAGCAGCGCAAGGTCGATTACATGGTGGGTACCATGATCGAATTGCCGCGCGCCGCTCTGGTGGCGGACGAGATCGCGAAGGAAGCGCAGTTTTTCTCCTTCGGCACCAACGACCTTACGCAAACCACGTTCGGTTTCTCGCGTGACGATATCAACAAGGTGCTGCCCACCTATCTTGCGGAAGGCATTCTGAAGCAGGATCCGTTTGCTGTGCTGGACCGCGAGGGCGTCGGCCAACTGGTAAAGATGGCGACCGAGCGCGGGCGCAAGACTCGCCCCGAGTTGAAGGTCGGCATCTGTGGCGAGCATGGCGGAGAACCGTCGTCGGTCGAGTTTTGCCACCAGATCGGGCTCAATTACGTTTCATGCTCACCGTTCCGCGTGCTCACAGCGCGTTTGGCGGCAGCGCAAGCTGCAGCCGTAGACAAACTCGGCGTAGAAGGCGGAAGAACGAAGTAGGAAGACCGCTGCTGCGATGCCTCCTCAGGGTCGGGACAAAGCCCCGGCCCTATTTCCTCGAGATTCCCCTCCCACCAACTTGCGATGCGATTCTGTTTCCCGAGGAGGAGAGTCGGGTTCCCTCCCTCCGCACTACGCGGTCCAAAAACTATCCGCCTGTAGAATCTTTCTATGTCTCAACACATCGGCATTGTGGGATGTTCGGGGGAGGGAGCGGCTTTGTGTTACCGGACCCTGTGTCTGGAAGGCGAGCAGTTCTGGGGGCGGTATGGGCATCCCGAGATCTCGATGCACACGCACTCCTTTGCCGACTACATGGCTGCAATCGAGCGGCACGACTGGCGCGGCGTCGGAGAAATCATGCTGTCTTCGGCGAACAAGCTCAAGAAGGCAGGTTCTGAGTTCCTGATTTGTCCCGACAATACCATTCATCAGGCGCTTCCGTTCATTCAATCCCGATTACCGCTGCCATGGCTGCACATTGCCGAGGTGGTGGCGGAGGCGGCGCTCGGTCGCGGCTTCCATTGCCTGGGCCTGCTTGGAACTCGCTGGCTAGTGGAGAGCGACGTTTATCCCCAGGCGCTCGCAGCCCACGGGCTCGAGTTTGTGCGACCGGATGCGATCGAGCAGGAGGAGATCAACCGTATTATCTTCGAGGAGCTGGTTTGCGGCGTGTTTCAGCCGCAGGCAATCGCCTATCACCAGCGCGTGATCTCGCGGATGGAAAAGGCGGGATGCGATGCTGTCGTCCTCGGCTGCACCGAAATCCCGCTCATCATGAACGACAGCAATTCGCCACTACCAACCCTCGATTCGACACGGCTGCTGGCACGGGCGGCGCTCAAGCGTGCTCACGAGTGAATCTGCAGATTGCCTGCGGGTTGGGGGGCGGGAGAGCCGTGGCGTCAAAGAATCCGCTCTAAAGGCGTGACCTCGCGATTCTTCGTGTCCCAGATCGAGATTTGGTAATGTACCTCTATGCCGAAATTTGAGCGGCACATCTTCATTTGCGGGAACGTGCGTCCCGCGGGGCATCCGCGCGGGTGCTGCGATCCAAGCGGGAATGCAGAGCTACAAAAGCGCTTCAAGCAGAAGCTTTCTGCGCTTGGGCTCATAGGAAAAGTCCGAGCCAACCAGGCCGGTTGTCTAGACCAATGCGAGCACGGACCGAACCTTGTCATTTATCCCGAAGCGGTGTGGTATGGCTGCGTGACCCTGGCCGATGTGGACGAGATTGTAGACTCCCACATCGTCGCCGGCCAACCCGTCCAAAGATTGCTCCTAAAAGACGAGTGTCTGAACAGTGCCGCATGTGAGCACCGGCCGCGACCAGCCGTGAAACCCGGAACTTGAAGCTTGGCGTTGAGGAATCCGAACTCACCCTTCTCGAAGCCTGCTCCCTAAGCCGAACAACCCGGGGAAATATATCTTTGGTCATCTTAGTAACCGCAGCCCGCTAAAACGGAGATCAATAGAATCAATGTCAACTGCGGAACTGTAGTTACTCACAAAACGGTGCTCGTACCAAAGTACTTCCCACCCTGCTGTCAACCGTGTCCGTGGGCGAATAAAATCGATTTTCCCCCCTGAAATCGAGATAGGGAGAATTGTCCGACAGATGCCCACAGCTACAGCCGCAACGCTCGAATTCCTTCTGGTGTCGAATGATCCCTCGGCCGCCGGCGTCGTTCAAGCTGCGCTCGAGGAAGTTGGAGGAGAGGCTGAGTGCCCTCCTTCTCCTGAGGCCGCTCGCGAGCTTATCGTAAGCTGCAAAGTCGATGGCGTCATTCTGGACGTGGACATCAAGACCGCCGTTGACCTGATCAGGCGCATGCGGCGCACCAAGAATGCGCGAGCTTTTGCCTTCGTCTGCACGAACAACGAGGCCGAAGCGGCAGTTGCTCTCAAGGGTGGCGCAACGGCGTTTTTCACGAAGCCACTCAATGTCAAGGCGATTGCCGCGAAGATCAGCTCGTTCAAGTCGATCATTCTTACCGAGAGGCGTCGCTACCAGCGCTTCGATGTGACGTTGCCGGTGGTTGTCACCTTAGGAGACATAGGATATCCCGGCCTCGTCGAAAACATTAGCCAAGGCGGCGTTGCCGTCCGACTTCCTTGCCTGCTCCCGTCCGACTCATTGGTGGAATTTTCGTTCGATCTCGATTCAGGAACGACGATCGAGGGCTGCGCACAGCTCAGGTGGGCAAGTCCGGACGGACTCACAGGCATGGAGTTCAGAATCCTTCCAGCCAAAAGCAGAGACGATTTGATGGCTTGGCTGCGAGACCAAGCCTCGGCTCCGCCTGTCGAAGGTTGAAGGGACGCTAAGAGGCCTTTTCCGCAGAGATTTCTGCCCGACTCGCCGGTCCATTTCCCGCTTGCGTTTGCTGGACTGCGGCGGCGATTTCGTTCAGATCCTGTGCGGTGAGTTTCAAACGGGCAGCATCAATCCAGCCTTCCACTTGCTGCGGACTGCGCGCGCCAACGATGGCCCCAGTCACCCCCTGCCATGCCAGCACCCACCCGAGCGCGATAGAGGAAACCGAGGTGTTGTGGCGCTTTGCGACCGGACGCAAGCAGTCCCGGAGGGCAAGATTCCGACTCAGGTTCGGCTCGTTAAACTCCGGTGAGCGACGGCGCCAGTCATCCGCCGCCATGGAAACCATACGAGAGGCGGCAAAGGTATCGGTGAGAAGTCCGGACTGCATCGGGCTGTAACAGATGACGCCTGTTCCATGCTCCTCGCACCAAGGAATCTCCCCGTCACCAACCGCACGATTGATCAACGAAAACGGTGGCTGGAGGGAATCCACATGGCGGATTGCTTCGCAGCGGCCGAGCAACTCAACATTGAAGTTCGACACGCCGGCGGCGCGGACCTTGCCTTCTTCGACGAGCCTCACCATCGTGGTCCAGGAATCTTCAATGGGGACTCCTGTCTGGTCAGGCCAGTGAAACTGGTAGAGATCAATCCTTTCCACGCCTAGACGGCGAAGGGAGGCTTCACATTCACGACGGATGGACTCAGGGCGCAAAGAGCGCAAAGGCGGCCCCATGGGATCTCTTCCTTCGTATACAACTCCGCATTTCGTGAAAACAAACGGGCGCTGACCCGCCGGGAGTTCGCGCAGCAAACGACCGACGAGTTCCTCGGAGTGGCCCAGGCCATAGGCGGCAGCCGTGTCGATCCAATTGATGCCCAACTCCAGGGCACGGCGCATCGCGGCCAGAGACTGCTCGTCGTCCTGTGGTCCCCAACCGAAGTACCAGCCGCCTCCGCCAATCGCCCATGCGCCAAAACCGAGGCGGGTAATGTTGAGGTCAGTACGGCCAATTCGCTGCGTTGGTAAGGTCATGAGTTCCTCGCCTTATATTCCGGCTCGACGCCGATGGGTTTAGGGAATAGATATCAGATGCGAATAGTAGTCTGTTTAGGCACAGAAAATCCTCGAGGCGCGAAGCCAGGCGCTCTCGTTGGTCCATGGCCCGAACCCGATCTATGGTTCCAACGAAGTTATATCAAGGTATGTCAAAAGACCGAGGAGTTAGGCAGCAAGCCGTTTGGATTCGTACTCTGACTCAATCGGTACCCGAACATCAATGGTAGTTCCCCGGTTGGGTTTGGAATGAATGAGAATTGCTCCATTTAGTAGACGAGCTCGTTCCTGCATACTGATCAGGCCTAAGCCTCCTTGTCGCTTGGCCGTTTCTACGTCGAAGCCCTTCCCCCTGTCTTTCACCAGGAGATGCATTTGGTTTGATTGTTCAAAGAGCTGCACTTCCAGCTGAGTCGCCCCACTGTGACGGATCGCGTTATGCAGGCTTTCTTGAAGTATTCGAAATAAAGAAATCGAGACCTGGTTTGGCAGCTTACGGCGTACACTCCCACGCTCTCTGAAATCAACTTGTACGTTGTTTTTCTCTGCGATCTCTCTGCACAAGCCTTTCGCGGCGGTGGCCAAGCCCAAATATTCCAGTTTGGACGAATGGAGTTGATGAGAAAGCGCCTGCACATCCTTGACAATCTCAGCGAGGCGCTGTCGGGCATGCGCCAGTGGGTCTTGAATTTCAGGCTTGCCAGAAAGCGCATGACTCCAGCGATCCAGCTCGACAGAGAGCAAAGCAAGCTGCTGGGCAACGTCGTCGTGAAGCTCTCTCGCGATTCTCGCTCGTTCTTCTTCCTGTACCGCAATCAGCTTTCTAGTCATGTCTGCAACAGCCTGCTCCGCCCGCCTACGGTCGGTGATGTCCCGCACGATGCATGCGGCTCGGTCAATGCCATTCGGGCCTTTGATCGGAAAGTAGGACGCCAACAAATTCAACTCGTCTCCCTCAGGATGTCCATCTTTCATTTCAAACCGAACGACCTTGCCTCGGAAACACTCCTCCAGTTTCGGCTTGACTACTCCCTCGAAGAAATCGCGACTGATGAATTCATGAACGAAGTGGCCGACGACCTGCTCCCTCCTCAATCTTTGTGTATGCAAGAACTGACGATTCGCGATCCTGTAGCGATATTCGCGGTCTACGACGACGATCATCTCTCCGGAACCTTCGATCACTCTCTCATACTCCTGCAGCCTGTTCTCTGCCCGTTTGAGCTCAATTTGCCTACGGAGTTTTTGTGCGGTCTCGGTCATTACCAAGCGGTATAGCAGTTGCTTGTTTCAACTGTCCCCTGTCAATCTTTACAAAGCGCATTCCTGCCCTAGACGGCCAGGGTGGCCCATCCAATCTTTAGGAAGCTCTGGTCATCAGTGGACTGAGAACCGCTGAACGCCGTCCTTAGGCCAGTGCACATTCCTCCATAAAACGTTCGAGCCGCCATGCGATGCAATTCGGCGGTAAAGGCTTGTAACCAATGGGCTAAAACAGGCTGAGTCGCCGCCATCTGAGTCCTCCCAATCGGTGATACTCATGCCGCTTGGGGCGAAAAGGCCTCGACATGATCAGAATGGATGATCCGTTGAGTCGAAGAATTACGCTTTAAGTATGGAAAGGGCATCGATGAGGAAGGGACCTCTTACCCTCGAACAGTTGCAGAAGGCGAAGGGACTTGTTCGCAGCAGCCGGGAATGGGCCGCCGCGGACACACAAGCGATGTCCTTCTCACGCTCGAGCGGGAGCGGCCCCCTGATCCCGCTTTGGCGCGGCTGCTCGGAACCATGCCCACGCCCCGGAGTCTGCCTCCAGACCGGACGTGGCATGTTCCGAGCGGATATCAGTCGAGGGCTTCGTCAGTTCCGCTGCCCAAGAGAACGGACTCTGCGAATCTCGATTTCAAGAAAGGAAAGAGAAAGTCACAATAACCACATAAGATGGGGCTCACGCCGCTGACAGGGAAAGGGCGATCGTAGAATTCATCGCCGCCCTGGAGGTGGTTTCTGGCTGGATCGAAATTGGGGTCTTACTGACCAGTTAACAGGGCTTACATATGGCAGGATGCCGCTTTGTTCGAACGCTGGCGATGGTGATTTGTGGTGGATTCCTGCTGAGCGCTCCGTTGGTGGGACAAGTATCCGACCGCCGCCCAAAACTGAAACAGCGGTCGAATTCAGAGACTCTCATATTCAAGAAGATGGTTCGCCGGGTTCTGGTTGATGTTGTGGTAGAGGACGCGCACGGGCGCCATGTGCCAGGATTGACGGCGAAGGATTTTTCCATCTTTGAGGACAAGAAACAACAGACCATCCTTTCCTTCGATGTCCATAACTTTGAGCCATCCATTTCCCTTCCACCCAATTCTCCGCCCTTACCCCCGAATACCTTCATGAATGTTCCAAGGACACCTGAGCGAGGACCGCTCAACGTGCTTCTTCTCGATGCCATGAATATGGGGGGCGAAGATTGGATGTATGCGCGTCAGGAGGTCCTAAAGTTTATCGATTCAAAACCCGAAGGCTCCCGGTTCGCGATCTTTGTTAATAGCGACCGACTCTATATGGTGCAAGGTTTTACCGCCGACAGGAACACCCTGCGGGAGGCAGTGACCTGGGATAGGCCTGGGCGTCCTCATCTTCCAAGGTTGTTCCTAAACCGGTTTTTGGGCGGGCCGAGTGGGGCAGAGGTGCTGGACACATTATCTCAGTACCTAGAAGGCATACCGGGCAGGAAGAACCTGATCTGGCTATGTGGGTGGTTTCCGGTACCGATTTATCCGGCGGCGTACGCGACACCCGCGGATGTGGAGGTCAGTAAAAGGATGCTGGCGGATGTCACGCGCGCGCAAATCGCGCTCTATCCGGTCGATGTACGAGGGGTGGTAGTTGGTGCCAGCGTAGTCATTGCACCACCGCTTGCGGGATTGCCCATGTGGATGCATCCTCCATCGAATTCGCTTCTCCCGTTTCAGTATGCAGCGGAAGATTCAGTGGCATCCCTCACGGGCGGACACGCGTATTACAGCGGAAACTATATTCATGAAGGAATCGCGATATCTGCAGAACACGGTTCCAACTATTACACGCTGAGCTACGCCCCAAGCAACAAAGAAGATGACAACCGCCGGCATTACATAGAAGTGACGTGTTCGAAGCAGCGGTATTACCTTTCTTATCGGAAGTTCTACGATAGCTACTTTAGCGTGACGCATCACTCTGCCCAGTCGATCGACCCGATTGTTTCTCCTGCCGATGTTCTGCAAGAACCTGGGGACGCGATCCTTCCGAAGTCCACCCTTCGGGACAATATGTGGCACGGCGCACCGGAGGCACATGATCTGATCTTTAAGGCTCGGATTCGTGCCATCGGCTCTCCGGAAGCGCCTACCGCCGAACGGATTGCCCAATTCGCAGAGCAGCCTGCTTATTCTCACAAGCAAACCAAGGAACGGGCCAAGGAACTGGCTGCCATCAAAGTGCAGCACTACCAGATCTACTATCTTGTCGCAGCTCGACAAGTCCAAGCACGAAAAGGAGAGCCGCTTCCGTTGGCGTTTCATGCCGTGGCTTTCGACGTAGACGGAGTTCCGATGAATGGAATTCTCCAACGGGCGGATAGGCAGGATTCTGAGAAGGAAACCGGCATACGGATCGGAACCGAGGATGCCGGACCTGGGCGGGATAGAGCTTACCTTGCCATGCAGGAACTGGATGTGCCTGTAAATGCCGCGTGGCTGCGCCTAGGAGTCTGGAATACGTCCAAGGACTTGCTTGGGACCCTCGAAATTCACTTACCGCTCGCGCCGGAACCGCAAAGCCACATACCCTTCGCCTCAGCTTTCTAGTCCCACCTACAAACACGAGACGTCACGCCAGCTTGAATGATTGTTAACTTTTGCTAGGTCGGAACCTTCTCATCAAAGGAAACAGACGCTGTCGCTTCGGTTGATCGTCAGGCGGCAGGCGTGGGGGTGCCTTCGCAGAACCTCACGATGCGCCTCCCGGAGCGAGTTTGTCAGAGAGCGCGCAGGCCGCTAAGATTCCAAAAGTAGTGGTGCCGAAGAAGGGACTCGAACCCCCACACCCTTGCGGGTACATGGACCTGAACCATGCGCGTCTGCCAATTCCGCCACTTCGGCAAGTCACTGCGTTGCGGGGCGGCTTGAAGCCGCCTTGATGGAAGAGACTACGCCATCTATTCTACAGGGCAAGCGAGGGGTGTCAAACCTCGAGCGGAGGCATTCGACGATATGCGATCCTCGCAACGCAAGAAAACGACTCATCCATCTGCAGCGGCCTCGAAACCGCCGAAACCTGGCATTGACCACGAGAAAGTAAAGCAGTTGCGAACGCTGGCGCACGACTTGAGCAATTCTCTCGAGGCAATCTTGCAGGCTTGCTATCTCCTGAGCCATGCTGAACTCAACGCCGACAATCGCCGTTGGGTGCAGCTGATCGATACTTCGTCACAAGATGCGGCGCGTATCAATCGCGAGATCAGGACGTCTTTGCGCGCTCTCTCGAGTGAGTAGCGCAACGCACTCGGCAGGGCCTTCGTCTACAATTGCCATTCGCAGCAAGAATCCCCAGCAAGGAGAGCAATGATGGAAAGGAAAGCTAGCGCAGTCTGGAAGGGCGGCCTCAAGGATGGCAAAGGTGAATTCTCGGGAACGAGCGGAGTTTTTTCTCATGTGCCCTACTCTTTCACGACTCGCTTCGAAGGTGCCCCAGGAACAAATCCCGAGGAATTGATCGCCGCAGCCCATGCATCGTGTTTTTCGATGGCCCTTTCGGCGCAGCTTGGCAACGCAAACCTCACGCCGGAAAGCATCAACACTACGGCAAATTTAAAGATGGAAAAGCTACCGTCAGGCTGGGAAATAACGACCATTCACCTCGACGTAAAGGCCAAAGTCCCGGGCGCGGACGACGCGGCTTTTCAGGAGCTGGCGGAGAATGCGAAGTCTGGATGCCCGGTCTCGAAGGTTCTCAAGGCGAAGATCTCGATGAGCGCGGTGCTCGAGCGGTAAATCAGATCCTCGTTCTTGAACGGAGAACTCAAGCGAGCTTTGAGATCAATAGAAGTCCGAACAGCTTAGGTAGAAGCCGCATTGCGGGCAGTTCAGCTTGCATCGGTTTTCCTTCAGCGCGGATGAGCAGTTTGGGCAATACTGCGACGGATCGGCAGCGGTTTGCTTCCCGGATGCCTGCGTGGCGGCAGGTATCGAGCCAAGGGTGTCAGGATGCTTGCTCACACGGGCTGTATTTTGACATGTCCGCGCAGAAAAAAAGAGAGCCGCTTTAGGCTCTCTTGTATTTTCCCTTCCTGTATGGACGGGTTCAAAATCCGGGCGTAAACGAGTAACCAATGGAGACCGCGAAACGCGCAGGATTTACGTTATTGAATTCCCAATTGTTGTGAACAATGTAATAGTGCGCCTCAGGCCGGATAAAGGCATGCCCCCAGAAGTAGTAACGGAAGGCGCCACCGAAATGCCAGGCGAAATGATTGCTGCTGGTGTAGTTGGTGCAGCCCGTGAACCCGCAGGTGTAGTTGCCACTGTAAAAACGCACATCTTGGCCGCCGATTCCAGCCATGAGATCCCCGCCGATTTTCTTTTTCACGGATGTCACACCGTAGACAAAATTGAAGCTGTAGAAGATCGGGCGATAAGGAATGGCACCGAGGAACACACTGCCATTGGTAACTCCGTACAACGCCCGGCTAACACGCGGCGCCACGTCGCCACCGAAACCGAGGTGGTGCTTCAAGATGACGTTTCCGCTAAAGCTCACATACAGGCCCCCACTTTCAGATGGGATTCCGTTCGTGCTTTCCGGAGCAGTGACGGTTCCAAAGCCCAACGCTGCGTCAACTTGCTGCGCCTGAAGGCTGGCCGCACCCATAAGCATCAGCACCAAGGCAAACAAGACAAAGGACTTTCTCAAGTGAAATCTCCTCAACCGCAATATGTGTGAACCAAGATCAAACCCTTATTATGGACTATAGTTGCGCGCAACGGGCCCCCGTTGGTCCGGGAACTCCTTAGTTGGATGGAGCCGGGGAGAGATTTGTTATCCCTGGTTGGAGAAAGGTTCGATTTGGCAGTTAGAAAGGTGGCTACAGGTGATTGGCGGAGGGGAGGAGAGAATAGCTTGCGGCTGGAGATCGACGAAGTTCGGGATCACCTGTTCGGCGCCGGCGTCGAGGAGAGCTTGTGTCATGGCATTCGAGGAAACTCCCACGCAGCGCAAACCTGCCATACGAGCTGCCAAGACGCCAGCCGGAGCATCGTCGAATGCCAGCGCCCGACTGGGCGGAACGCTCATCTTCTGGCAAGCAAGTTGATATACGTGCGGGTGAGGCTTTCCCGCGACAACATCGGCGGCCGTGATGACCGTATCGAAGAAGCCGCCTAGGCCCAGACGCTCGATGGTGGAAGCGGTTCGAATTTCACTGGCCGAGGTGGCAATTCCGCAATCAATGCCCAGCCGCTGTAACTCTCGAAGGAATCCGAGAACCCCGGGAAAGGATCCGATGCTGCTTTCAAGAGCGCGAAAGATTTCGTCTTTGCGCCGGCCCAATTGCGACAACTCGGGCTCAGGCAATTCGCCGAGGAAGTGACGTAATATTTCGCCTCGGGTGCGGCCTTCCAGGATGAACAAAAGCTCGGAATGCGGGGCCTGGACTCCTACCGAGCAGAGAAACTCCTGCCAGGCGGCGAGGTGTGCCGGATGGCTGTCGATCAGAACGCCATCCATGTCGAAGACGACGGCACGAATTGCGGCGCCCAACTTGTCAATGGGCAGGGTCATGGTTCACAGCAACAGGATCTTGGATGCCCGGCCATATCTTCTGGGCCAGATGATAGTTTTCGATGGTTCCAATATCCATGACGAACTCGGGAATCTGATATCCGTGTATGCGGCCGAGCAAACGCGGAATCACGTCAAAGGCAATGTCAGCCCCGGCCCTTTGCGGGATAGCACCTAACAACTCCGGAGTGGCCAGCATGAGCCCTGCAAACGCCAGATTGCCCTTCGGGTGAGGAGATTTTTCGACAAATTCCATCACCGTGCCATCCCCGGCCAACGTCGCGATTCCACAACGTTCTGGGTCGGGAACGGAATAGAGACCGAGAGTTGCCACTCGGCGAGGAACATGGGAGCCGAGCATCGCTCCCAGATTGACGTTGGTGAGCACGTCGGCATAGAAAACCCAGAACTTGTCTTCTCCTTGGACCCAATCGCGATTCACGAGCAGGGTTCCGGCGCTTCCGTGAAGTTCTGGCTCTTCGACGACCGTGACCCGCACACCGTCCCGCCATTTGCGCACAAACTGGTTCACTTCAGACGCGTGGGCGTGGGTATTGACCAGGATGTCGGAAATTCCGAAGCGGCGGCTGAGCGCAAACCAAATCTCAAGCATGGGCATGCCGCGCACTGGGAGCAAACATTTCGGAGTGCTGTCCGTATAGGGCCGCAGTCTTGTGCCGTGACCAGCAGCAAGCAAAAAGGCTTTCATGCAGAGGAGGCTACCGGAATGAATGTCCAACGCGAAGCGCTGTGCTCGTCGTTATCGATGAATGGGTCGTTCACCAATACCTGAGCTCCCTGAAAATCAAAATGAAAGGTCATTTCCTTCAGGCCTTCGGAGGCCATGGCGGCTCGGACGTCGTCTTGCCGCTGCGGCTCGCAAAAGAGCAGCAGAAAGCCTCCGCCACCCGCCCCGGTGATCTTTCCCCCCAGGGCCCCATTGTGCAGCGCAACTTCATATAAGGTATCGATTCTCGATGTCGAGATGCGGGACGATACTCTTTTCTTTGCCCGCCAACTCTCGTCGAGCCTGGCCGCGAACTCGCGCAGCTCGCCCGCCTGCAGCGCATTGCGCATCCGGTAAGCGAGGTCCTTGATTTCATGCAAGGCATCGAGGGGTTTGCGGCTTCCCTGCTCGGTTGATTTTTCCTGCTCGGCGAGGATGTTCCACGAGTGATGCGCGGCGCCCGTAAAAAAAAGCATGAGGCTGTTCTGCAATTCCGTCATCACCGCTGGACCTGGATCAATCGGCTGAATTTGCGTAGCGCCATCGGGCAGAAACTCGATGAAGTTCAATCCGCCGAAGGCTGCCGCGTATTCGTCCTGTTTTCCGACATGGCGATGCAACACATTGCGGGCGACGTGGAAGGCGCGTTCAGCGAGTTCATGTTTGGAGAGCGGCATGTGAACGTAACTGGATAGAGTCTTCAGAACATTGACGCACACGCTGGCGGACGAGCCCAAGCCGGTTCCCGGCGGAATTTCTGAAGCCAGAAACAAGTCAACGCAGACTTCCCGGTCCAGATCCTTGAGTACAGCCACGGGGATTTCCAGCCCGCTTTCCTGCATTTGCAAGGAGGCGAAATCCGACCAAGCTTCGCAGATCCGCAGGTCGGAAGAAATGATCTGAATGCTTTGGTCGGATCGAGTGCCAAGTACCGTGTAAAAGTATTTATTGATCGCAGTGCTTAGGACGGCCCCGCCATATTGCTGGTAGTAGGCGGGCAAGTCCGTACCCCCACCCCCGAAGCTAATCCGTACTGGGCTGCGCACGATGAGCATTGGAGATCATCTCCTCGTTTAAATTCCTATCCCAATCGACGCTAAACGTTACCGCGGGCGAGGTTGGCGGGAAGAGTCTCAGTAGTAGAGTCCAGACGGTCTGCAAAAGGAGGGATATGTCCCTGAGCAGGTAAGGATCCATGACATACTGCAAATCAAACCGGGTCTTCTGCTCGGCAGAATGGAACTCACGCAAGCCGTGCACCTGGGCCAAGCCGGTGAGTCCTGGCTTCACCTTGAGCCGGCGTTGTCGCCACTCGGAGTAGCGCCCAAGTGAAGAAATGGGATCGGGACGCGGTCCGACCAAGCTCATCTGCCCGCACAAGACATTCCATAGTTGCGGCAGTTCCGTGATGCTCAGGTATTCCAGAAGCGATTCGAAACGCGAGTTTGAGCGGACCGGGCGATCCACGTTGAGCCGCAACATTTCAAAAGGCGCTCCAAACTGGCCGGATCTGGTTTCCCAACGGAGGGCATGCCTCTTCTTGATGAGGAGGAGAACCGCAACCGGGATGACAATGAAAGCAGCAGGAAGGACCAGGCACAAAGCGCCGGTAACATCCAGGAGACGCTTCAACAGCACATAGCGTCTGCGAAGACCAACATCACGAAGCTGCACCAAGGGAAGCCCATCCAAGGTGATGAGTTTCGGTTGCGAGGCATAGAGCTCGTAGGATTGCGGAACCAAGGTGGTTGCGATGCCGATATCGCGGATGCGAGTCATCAAGGTTCGAATCTCCGGCGTAGGGGCATGGGAGAGCGCCACGATGACTTCGTTTACATGAGCCCGGCGGAGAAAGTCTTGGATCTCGAGGGTTGAAAATTGGGAGGGAGATGGCACCGATTCGGTGCCGCAAGCCGGCAGTATGATCTCTTCTACTGGTTCTGAGGGAAACAAAAGACCAACTACCTTGCACAACATCTCGGGATGCTGTTGGATCTTTGTCGCGACCTCCTGGGCAACGCGTCCCCCACCCAGTATCACAACGCGCCATACGTCACCATTTTTGTGCCTCCACCTCAAAACCGAACGGGCCGCTACCCGGATCCAGAGACACCCGGCAAACAAAAGCACGATGAAATAAGCAAGGGCCAGACGCGAAACATAGGTCCGTGTCAGGTACCCGAGGGCGAGCAGCACGGCAATGGTGCAGATACTCCCGAATAGCAGATGGGAGAAGACCACAGAAAACTTCCAGCCCCCGCGGAATCCGTCCATCTGCATGAAGAAAGAAAGGGCTGCCCAGAAGACGGCCGCGGCTGCCCCGAACGGCAAAAGGGCTTGAATGGAAACCCGCTCAATCGGCGTCCAGGTCAGACCGAACCGTAACAGGTCCGAAATAAAAACCGCCCCAGCTATCCACGTGAGATCCGCGAGCAGGATCCACAGTTCCAACCTTCGAGTGTTCATCGCGTCCCTGTTCGACTCACCAACCTCGGACCGACCGCTTGAATCGCACGATCAGCGTGACTGATCTTCGACCGAACGCAAGTGAACAGCGAATGGGCTATGCACAGGTGCAGGTCTTCAATAATCTGCATGTTGTCACAAGGAACCACAATGCACAGGTCGCATAAGGCACGCATTCGTCCCCCGGCGAATCCTCCCAGACCAACCGTGGTGCTGCCGATGGCTTTCGCGGAGCGCAGGGCGAGGAGCACGTTAGGCGAATTCCCGCTCCCACTAATGGCGAATGCAATGTCTCCGGGGCGAGCAAAGTTTGCCAATTGTTCGGCAAAGATGTCTTCGTACTTGGAATCGTTTGCCCAGGCGGTCATCAGAGGCACGTTGTCGGTAAGGGCCATCACACGAAAGCGCTTCTTCGATCCATTTGCCGCTCCCTTGCCCAGATCGCAGGCAAAGTGCGAGGCCAAAGCAGCACTGCCTCCATTTCCAAAAAGGAAGATGGAGCGTTCTTGCTCGTAAGCTTCTACTAGCAAGCTGGCCACCCGGTCCACATCTTCGAACGGCATGGATTGAATGCTCTGCGAGAGCAGATCAAAATACGGGCGGCAGCGGCTTATGGATTTCACCACAAGAAGACGGGGGGGAAGATAGTCAGGGTTGCCCTGAGTTCAAAAAGAACGAGAGTAGCCCATTACTTGCGGACGTTAAGGTGCGGAAAATACGTGAGCTGCAGCTGAGCAGTGGTATTGGTCTGGCCCGAACTCGACAGTAGAGGGAAGTTCCAGTGTTCCACTTGTAGCATCCCTGAAAGACTGAGTTCATGGTTCAGCATGAACGTCGGCTTGAGGCTAAAGTCATTGAGAAGGCCGCCTTGGAGAAAATCACGATCCACTTTTTGATAACGATACCCGAATTGCAACGTGGAACGCGGCGAGAACCAGTAGGTGAACCATCCTTGCCCCCCGCGTCCGGCGCGCCCCATCCAGCTAGCGAGCAGATTGCGGTCGTTGGTATAGCCGTCACGATATCGCCGGAAATCCCAATAAACGAAGCCGGGAGGAAATTCTTTGGTATGCGGAGTGCCGATGATTTCGGCGCGAAAGTCAATCTTAGGCAGCATGGGCAATCTTGGCATATACAAGCCCATATTGAGCGACGGCCGGCTGGAGAACAGCGGAGTGTATTCATCCACCGCCAATGAATCGCGATAAATCGTCAGCCACTTGCGCAAACCGGGAACGCGGTAGCTGAAATCGAAGTTCGCGATTCGCTTTCCGGGATTGGTGGCGGGATCGGAGGTGTGTGCATAAAATGTCCGAAAGTAGTTGTGAAAGGTGACCGGCAGTCCAGGCCCCCCGAACATCGCAGTGAAACCCGCGCCAAACTCCAGGTTGGGTGTCGGCTTGAAATTTATCTTGAAGCCATGGATGAAGGGTTGGGGCTGAATTTGACCGGGACCGACAAGGTGGTCGACGTCGAATTCGAATTGGTGTCCATCCAACCGCCCAAAGAAGTACTCTGACCTGGCATCGCCCAAGAGCTTTGACAGCAGTGGAATATGGTAAGGAGAGACGTTGTCCAGTTTGACGGCCCAGAATGGCTCCGCGTTGTTGCTAAGCAACAGCGGGTCCGACCCGGTAACACTCCACCATTCACTCTGCTTGCCGGCTGAGATTTGGAAATTGTGATACTGCAGCGCCACGGTTGCGTTGAGGATGTCGAAGCGATCGACGCTGGAGCGTCCCGAGGGGAAGGGTGCGGTCGCATCGGCGGCGGCAATTGCTTGCTGCAGGGGAACCGAATACTGCGGAACGGCGGGTGCATGTTGATATTCCCCTTGCAATGCGAACGAGAGCGGCCCCGCGACTGCATGGGTGGTGAATCCTGAAACTCCGTTGAAGCCCTGGCCGTACGGCCTGCCGAAGTCATTCACCAGGGTTTGGGCGAAATGATAACCGTCGGTCAGGGGCTTGCCGGAAACCTGCGTAGCGCGCGCGTAAAGGGAATCCAAACTCACGCCCAGATTCGCGGCTCCGTCCAGCCTGGCAAGTTCGGGCTGGAATTCACGCGCCAGGGTTTCGTAGATGGCCGCCGCTCCGCGAGCGCCACCGGTTTCACTTTGAATCGACTCGTTGGCTTCTTCGAGCAGCCGCGCACATTCCATTCGGGTCCAGGGACGCAAGCCGGCATAGGCCGTCCTGACCACGCCAAGTGCAGCCAGGCGGTCGAACAATGGATAAACGTAGCTATCCATGGGTATGTATGGTGAGCTCATGTTTTCCGGCACGCGCTGAGGAGGTTCATTTTTGGGCTCGAAGTAATCCCCCCATCCTTCTCCCCCCAGTTCAGGATCGTGATGAGCGCGATAAACTTCATGCGCGAAGTACCAGCCGAGCGCTCCGCCGATGAGCACATCAGAGGTAAAGTGCTGGTGAGAGGTCACCCGTGTCGTCATGACCGTTGTAGCGAGACCATAGGCCAGAATTTTGGTGAACGGTCCCGGGTATTCGTGGGCCAGAATTCCAGCAATGGACCAGGACAGGGCGCTGTGCTCGGACGGGAAGGACATGCCGCCATTGAAGAAACTACCGGTGCCGGTAGCTTGATAGGGCCGCTGGCGCTGCGTTGCCAGCTTAAGAGCGTAGGTTACTGCCGTGGCGTTGATGCCGGCTTCGGCGGCGAGAAACCCAGTCTCACGCATGTGTTCGTTATTCGAAAGTTTCCCGAGAATCCACGCGCCCCCTCCCGCACCCAGGAGCGAATAAATACTGATATCTGAAATTTTGCGGTTGAAATCCAGCTGGCTCACGCTGTTGGGCACCTGTTTGGAGATCCAACTGTCGGATGCGATCAAACCCGCAGTCGCGCCGGCCACGGGCAAGATCCATTTCAGGTCCTTCTTCTTAACGTTCGCCGGAAGAGTCCAGAAATGCTTCTGGTCTTCGGCCACGTGCTTCACGAAGGGAACGAGCAGGCGATTGTCAGGATCAACTCCAGGCTGAAGGTCATAGTCCCGCGTTTGCTTGCCCGAAGACCCCTCACTTAGCACGGATTGGGCACGTTCTTGGGAATAGCTCCCGATGGCACCCGAGAAGACTACGACGGCGATCATGAAGCGAAGGCTAGGTCTGCTGCGCACTAGAAGCCGCGTGCCACCTGCACTGCTATACCGACTGCGGAAACCAATTGTGCCACTTGCAGGGTTTCCTTCCACTTGATGCCGCCACCCACAGCCTTGTTGGGAACCGCGATCATGTCGCCGGGCTGCATGGGAACATCGAGTGCGCCCCCGCTGAAGAGCCCCTTCCCTCCCCCGGCGACGGTTCCGTTGGCGCGAACGATGAAGATGTTCTTCTTATCTGCTCCGGAGGTTGCGCCGCCCGCCTGATGCAGGTACCAACTCGCGCTCTTTCCCGGGCGGAAGGCAATCGCCGTCTGGTTATACACAGCGCCTTGCACCATGACGAAGTTCGGTTTCTTGGGAATGTAGATCGAGTCTCCCCTGCGGAGTTGAACGTCGGCAAGGGTGTGGATCCAGTTCTTAGTGGAGCTAATGTGGATTACCATGCGCCCGACCGGGGGTATCGTCTCCAGTTTCTCGACGGTTTGACGCCACTGGAGGAGCGTGGCTTCTTTCCCAAGCGGATCGTCCAGGCCCTCTGTCAGCCCCGTACCTTCCTGCTTCGCTTGGGAGATCAATTGCGCCCGATTCTTCTCTTCCAGTTCGCGAATCTCAACTCTTTCGAAGATCGCTCCATAGGGATAGGCATCCTCACGGAAGCCGCCCGCGCGAGTGATCAGATCGCTGAGATGCTCGCCTTCCTTGATTCCATAAGTCCCCGGATGAACGACCGCGCCATCAAGCAGCACGGTGGCGCCAATGTCATTCCAGCCGGTCATTTGCTTCACCGTGATCACGTCGCCGGCATGCAGGCGAATGTCGGTATCCGCCTCGCCGCTAAGCGCGGCCCCAAGTTTCAAGGGTATGTGCTCGGTCTCGACGTTCTTTCCCTGCTCGACCGAGTAACGCGTCAATTCCGCGAGTTCAAGATACGCGGAACGCCTGACTCCACCTGCCAGCCGAACCAGGCCTGCTGCAGTCATGTCCTGACCCAGCGGGTACTTGCCAGGCCGGGCCACGTCACCGGCGACCTCCACGGTTGCAGGCTCGTAGCGCTGCACGTTCTTGTGCACGAAAACGCGGTCCTGCGGCTGGAGGAGGATATTTTCCCGAGCATCGCCAGCGATGGCCTTCTGCAGGTCTGCGCTGATGACTTCGAGTTTGCCATTCTGCGTCTTCCGGAACACCTGCACATCGTCCAACTCGGCGTCCGGGGTGGTGTTGCCCGCCAGGAAAATCGCGTCTCGCAGATAGGTAGAACCATTGGTGATGTGGTCGCCAGGATCACGTACTTCGCCGGTCACGGTGATGATTGGCGGGTCTTCGAAGTCGAATCTGCCAAAGATGCGCACTGTGTCAAACGGCTTCAGCGCCAGATTGCCATTCTTACCCGCAAACGCGTCGCCGAGATTGAATGAAATAATCTCCGGTTTCAAGTCCGGGCTAGTCAATCGAATGATCTCTGCGTGCTGTTGATAGGGCTCAGGAAGAAGATCGCGGTAAGAGCGCACCAGATCCGTGACGTTCATGCCATCGCGATAGGCGTACTTTCCCGGACGGAATACGTGACCATCGAGATAGACCGTCTTCTCTGCAAAAGGCAGGATGGGCGAAATCTTGATATTGTCGCCATCCTGAACCTCAAATTTCTCTATGGCCGCAAGCACGGTTGCATTGTCATTGGTCTCCGGCATGTCGATGCGTAGCATGGTGCGGTTCTCATGCGCCTGTACCCGTTCGACGTCAACGTGCCGCAGGGTGCCCGAGGGCAGAACACCGCCGGCAAGTTCGAGGACATCAGAGAGATCCTTTTCGCTTGCCAGTTCATAAATACCCGGTCGCCGGACCATTCCTTCGACCGTAACTTCGCGCCCGACTGGCGGGACTAGGAGCGTGTCACCGGAGTCCAAACGTTGCATGCTGGTGCGCACGCCGTGCAAAAGCAGTGCATAGAGATCCACCTCTTCGAGGAGTTGATTGCCGCGATAGTGCTTCACAATGCGCATGGATCCGCGGGAAGTCGGACCGCCGGCCTGATAAAGCGCGTTCAGCGGCGTTGAAAGTGAACTGATGTCATACGCTCCTGGCCTCTGCACATCTCCCACCACGTAAACCCGGATGGTACGAAGACGGTCGAGGGAGATATCGGCTTCGAGGTGTCGAAACTGGCTGCGCAGGGATGTTTGCACCATGTGCTGCACTTCGCCGAGCGTGTGTCCGGAAACCTGAAGAGATCCAATTTCAGGCAGGCTGAGACGGCCCTCGCGATCCACGACGCGGTGCAGGCGCTGCGAAACGCTGCCCCACAGGTCGACGTTGACTCCATCGCCCGGTCCCAGGACGTACTCCGGGCCTGCTGGCAGATCCATGGGAAGCTGATCGAAGTTGCCGGTGCCGTTCTCGAAAATGTCGAGCCCGAAACGGCGGAGAGGTCCCGTTCGGCGCCCGTACTGCGAATAAAGGTCGTAAAGAGACGGCACGTCTGCGTAAGGGTTCGCCCGGTGCATCAGGCGAGGCTGATCGTTAAAGCGGTCCTGATAGGGGCGGAACTGCTTCCGCGGCGGCAGCGGAAGGCTCGAGTTCATCCGGTTCTGCTGGGACACCTGCTGCGATTGCATGTATGCCTGCTCTTGCGACAGGGGCTGCTGCTGATTTTGGGTATTGTTCCCGGTCGAAGCGAGCGTCCCCAGTTCCGATTGCATTCCGCTCACATTTGCCGACTGCCCGGTGCGATACTGGCCGAGCAGTTGTTCAATTTGCTGGGAAGTGGGTTGGCTACTTCCCCCCGCAACGGCATCGATCGGGAGGCCCCCTGTCTCTTCGCTGCTGCCGTCGAGACTTGCCTGCAGCAGCGCCCGCCGCTCGTCCGGGCTAATCTGATCTTGCGGTTGTGCGGGTGGGGGAGTTTGCTGGGTTGGCAGATTCGGCGTGTAGGGGACATTGAGTTGCGACGGGCCGCGCTGCATGACGCCCGAACCACCCACCTCAGGCGTCGCATTTCCGCCACCCGTGTACGGGTAACTCTGTTCTCGATCGCTTGCAACCGCAAGTCTCTGCTGCTCCGCGAACTCCTTGGCTAGCTCTTCGCGTGTTGGCTTCGCTCGGACGTAGCCACGATCCACGATCTGCTGCGTCACCAGCGAACGCACTTCTTCATCGTCGCGTATCAGCCGGAAGACGGCATCATCCGTCAGTTCCTTCTGTTCGACCACGCGTCCTTGCGAGTAGGCCCGGCGGACCAGCATCTTCTTGATTTCAAGAAAAAGGCCGGGCTCGCGTTGCAGCAGCAGAACAATCCTCTCTGGGGGCAAAGACACCAGCCGCTCAGCCTCTTTTTCCGCGCGAGAGTCAGACTCATCCATGGCGCGAGTGCGGGTGGTGGAGTCAGGGTTGCTATTGGAATCACGATCCTGTGTGAACACGCGGGTGGTGCCGAGGAAAGAGAAGACGACAAGCGCTATGGGGAACATTCGCGAGGCTTTCATTCGTGCTCCTGCGGGATGGCGGACTAGCAATCGGCCTACTTAAAACAGCGGTTCAATGTCGGCTTCATGGATCTCTACCGACACGGAGCGCATGATGGCGTCAATCGAAATGACGATGCGGTAGTTGGTTTTGACGCGGACAAGAATGCCACGTGCACCCGCCAGAGGACCACGCACCACTTTCACTTTGCGGCCGACGGTGAGATAGGGATGGTGCTCGGCCCGCAAACCTTGTTCGAGGGCATTCCGGAGTGCGTTTAGGTCCTGTCCGTCCAAAGGCGCCGGTTGACCGTTGAAGGAGACAAAACGCACGACACCGGGCAACTGGAGGACGCGAAGCTTATCGGAAATGTTGATGCGGGTGAACACGTACCCTGGGAAAAGGACCAAATCCAATTCTTTTTGGCGGTCCTTCCACCTCCGAACCGAGCGATACACCGGGAGGAAGTGTTCGATTCCGCGTTCCTGAAGTTGTTGTGCAACTTTCTTTTCGTGGCGGGCGTGCGTGTATGCGGCGTACCACGCCGTAGCCGGGACCAGTTGGAGCTTGGGCACAGAGGGAATCGACTTCGAGACTGCCAAACTCATCAACTCTGCCCCGCACCTACAGCTTCGCCCTCTCACTTACAGGGCGCACGTGAGACAACCGAAAACTTCAGCACTGCAGACCATACACTGCAATGGTCAACTAGTAGAGGATGAAGGGGAGTCACGCCGTTGCACACGGGGAGACACGTCCACCACTACCCACAGAGTGCTACCGCTGACATACTTCTCCCCTGGCTGTTTCGACAGCCGATTTGATGGGAAGCTGCTGAACGCGAGTTGCTTACCCGAGACTCAGGATTACAGCTCAGGCCAGAGTAGATGCTGCAATCAGGAAGAGATCAAGCCAGTGTGAAAGGAAGGTTAACCTTTCACACTGACTTTCGAGAATGACAGGACAGCAGTTCCGGGGCGCGGGCTGCCCATCAGGGTGGCTGGCCGGAAAATGGTGAAAATTAACATGTTCTTCACGGGATGGGGCAGGTCCTTTACGTGCTCCGGATCGGAGAGAATACGATAGTCCTGAACCCGACCGTTGGCATCCACGTATGCTTCGATCACAATCGAGTCTTCTGTGACCAACCCTAAACCTGTGTTGAATCCGGTCTGCTGCAGCTCAGGATTGGTTGAAAGCAACAACGGCACATCGTTTGTATTCGCCTGAACCGGGGTAATGAATCCCCCCAACACCCCAAAAATAACCAGGGTTGCGACCACACCGGCAGTAGCAGGAACCATGAAGGCACGAAACGCGTTTGCCACTCGAAGTCTCAAGTTTCCAAACACCGGTTCACGGCGACGGGCAGCTTCACGCGAGATGGCCAGACGCACCTTCAAAGAAAGATCGTCCGGCGCTTGCGCGCGGCCCACTCTCGAGAGGAGCCTTTGGGTTTGGCGAAGTGCAGAATAGTCGTCCCGGCACTCACCACACTCGTTCAAGTGTTCTCCGAGCGCGAACATCTGCCTTCCTGTGACTGCCCCGTCCAGGTAAGAGGAAAGCAGCGATTGAACTTGTCCGCAGGTCATGGCGTTACCTCGATTCGAGCACGCTCGGTTTCGGCTGCCCCGCGCGGCCTGAAGCGCAAACCTTCAACGTCCAACCCCAAGCTTGTTCCCGCCTGCCTCACGTATTCCTTCAGTCGAGTTCGTAAAGCGTCCCTACCACGTGTGATTCTCGATTTGACCGTTCCCAGTGAGACCTGCGTGATATCAGCAATCTCTTCGTAGGACAACTCCTCAATGTCACGCAGAACGACTGCCGTGCGATAAGGTTCCGGAACTTGCCGAAGCTCTTCCTCGACACGCAGCTGCAATTCGTGCTCGGCGGCATTTTCAAAAGGCGACTTCCGCTTGTCGACGAACGCCGTGTTTTCGGCAGCGACTAACGGATGCTCGCCATTTGTTTCAGGTTCCACGGAGGTTTCCTTGGACTTATGCCGAAACCACCAGCGCCGGCGATTGGAAGCTTCATGAATCGCGATGCGGTAAATCCAAGTCTTCAAACTGGATTCGCCGTGGAAATACTTCATCCCGCGAAAAACTTTCAAGAATACTTCTTGCGTGGTATCGGCTGCGTCAGCTGGGTCCGTCAGGATACGGTAGATGACGCTATAGACCGGTTGGTGAAACTCGCCGACGAGCCAGGCATATGCATCTTCAGAGCCTGCCTTAAGCTCGGCAATAATGGTGGCTTCTTCCGCTCGTACGCCGATTGCGCTTGCGAAATCACCCACGTTGGCTGCTCCCGCCATGCTTGCCATGGCGCCACCTCCATTATAGGTCCATCGGCACAGCCTTGTACTGATTCTGTTAGACCCCGGGTAGAGGTGAGATGTTCCCGGAAATCGTAAATTGCTGATTATGAAGCTTCTCTGCCGAACCTCTTCATCCCCTGCTCACTGCGTAGGCGGTGCTGAGTCCGGCGGAGGGGTCTTTGGCTTCGGAACCGGTTTTTTCTTGGGGGGAGCTTTCTTCTGCTGTGCGGGCTCGGTGTCGTCTACTACAACTTTCTTGGGAGGGGCTGCGGCGGCCCGGGCCGCCTGCAGGGCGGTGCGAAGTTGTCCGATCTCGTTCTCCTTTGCATTCGCAAGCTTATCCATGCGGTCTGCGAAGCCGCGCCGCGACCCTTCGACTCCGCCTAAGTCATTGTTCAGAGACTGGAACTCCTCTTTGCTGCCGAATGCACCCGCCGACTCCACAACCGAATTCATCACGTCGTAGAGGGCGTCCAAATTGCGATAGGTCTTGAACGTCAGGGCGAGGTTCTCTGGCGAGTTCTTCAGTTCCGCAAGAATCGAGGGCAGTGCATTCTGGAGATTACGCAGGATCGATTCGCTATCGCTCTGCGTTTGCCTCTTGGTCTTGGAATCGGTCTTCCACTTCTCGATTCGCAAGCGCGCAAGGTTCTGCTGCGCCGATTGCGATACGCTTTCTAGGGTCGAAATGAGCTGGTTAAGTTCAGAGATCGACGTATAGGAAACCGGAGTGCTGCTAGGGGGATTGGCAGGGGCCTGCGCAACCAGGGTGACTGAGCCCATCAAAAGCAGGCTTGCTGCAAGGGTGAACGTAAGTTTCATGGATTTTCTCTTACCGACTCAGCATACTCATTTTCGCAGGTTTCGCAACTGCGGTAGGGGAAGAAGCAGACGTTTCGCCGGGGGTCGCAGTGGTGAGCCATGGGAAAAGCAGGCAAAGCCCAAGCCACCCGACAGAAACGTATTCCTGCCGTCAGGAAGAGTTCCTTCCCGAAGATTACAAAGTTTTACTCTGCACTCGACAACCCTTTTCACTGCAAGTTCGTTCCCACAAAGAATGGGAGTAATCCTCCAAAGGAATCAACTGGTTCGCTTGGCCGTCATGGTATTTCTCATTTGTGAGGTGGGCCTCGGCGCCCAAGATACAACCAAGGTCAATTCCGAGCGGCAACCCACCACTTTGCAAACATCAGCAGAGTCGACGGTTTCTTTTCCTGCCGATGTCTCGGTGAAGGTAAATGTAGTCAACGTCTTCGCCACGGTTCGCGACAAACATCACAACGTCGTCAACAACCTTACCAAGGACGATTTCGCTCTCAGCTCCGACTCTGTCCCCCAGACCATTGGTTATTTTTCGCAGGAAGGCAATTTGCCTCTTACCCTCGGCCTGCTTGTAGATACTAGTCTGAGCCAGCGTGAAGTTCTGGATGACGAGCGCTCTGCCAGCTATAAGTTCCTGGACCAGATGCTCCGTGAGAAAGATCTCGCCTTCGTGGTCCATTTCGACCACGAAGTGGAGCTCTTACAGGATGTAACCAATTCCCGTCCCAAGCTGGAAAACGCACTGCAGTCATTACGAATTGGCCAGCCCACATCGGACCTCGACAGTAATGGTTCCCCCAACTCCGGGACAGGCCCCGGCCGCAGGCATATGCGCCGCGGCGGAACTCTGCTCTACGATGCCGTCTACCTTGCGTCCGAGGAGCTGATGAAAAATCGGAGCGGCCGCAAGGCCATCATCATTCTTACGGATGGCGTTGATCGTGGTAGCAAGGAGAGCTTGGCTAGCGCCATCGAAGCCGCCCAGCGCGCCGATAGTCTCGTATATGCCATTTATTTCAAAAGCAACGAGGAAGGAGGATTGAACCAAGGCGGTTACGGCCACCCTCGCGTTGGGATGGGCGGCGGCCATCCGGGCGGTGGGAGATATCCTGGAGGTGGCCGGGGACGCTATCCCCAAGAAGCCCGTGTGGACGGCAAGAAAGTCCTGCAGCAGATTTCC
>Ga0157372_10001375_pt1 | contig 26279 bp, 24 predicted proteins | sample C55metaG_FD_115307 | JGI IMG/M metagenome (GOLD analysis project Ga0157372, IMG submission 115307) | Corn rhizosphere microbial communities from Kellogg Biological Station, Michigan, USA - C5-5 metaG | ecosystem: Host-associated > Plants > Roots > Rhizosphere > Soil | place: USA: Michigan...
CAGAGCGTCGAGCTGCCGCTCGAGGCCATCGACGACCCCCGCGTGCGCGACGGGATCGTGGCGCAGGTCGCACGCATCGAGCCTGCCGGCGGCGCCTTCGAGGTCGACATCGCGATCGCGCCTGCGACGACGGGCTACGAAGCCGGCCAGCTCGTGAACATGCTCTTCGGCAACTGCTCGCTGCAACCCGAGGTGGAGCTCGTGCGCGTGGGCTTTCCGCGCGGCTACGCCGGGGCGTTCGGCGGCCCGCGCTTCGGCATCGGCGGATGGCGCGAAGCGAGCGGCGTGTTCGGCCGGCCGCTCACCTGCACCGCGCTCAAGCCCCAGGGCAGCACCGTCGAGCACCTCGCGCGCCTCGCGCACACCTTCGCGCTCGCGGGCCTCGACGTGATCAAGGACGACCACGGCCTCGCCAACCAGGCCTTCTCGCCTTTCGCCGCGCGCGTGCCGGCCGTGCAGCGCGCGATCGACGAGGCGAACCGCGCGACCGGCGGCAACACGCTCTACGCGCCCACGTTTTCCGGGGGCCCCGCCGCGCTCGCGCAGCAGGCGGCGCTCGCTCGCGACTGCGGCGTGCGCGCGGCCCTCGTGGCCCCCATGCTGGTGGGATTTCCGGCGTTCATGGCGCTGCGCGACATGCTCGGCGTTCCCGTCATGGCACACCCGGCCTTCGGCGGTGCGTCCCGCGTCGCGCCCGCGGTCCTCTTCGGCACCCTCTTCCGCCTCTTCGGCGCGGACGCCACCATCTTCCCCAATCACGGCGGACGCTTCAGCTACGACCGCGCGACCTGCCTCGCCATCGCGCACGCGGCGCGCGAGCCCTGGGAGGACATCGCACCCGCGCTGCCCGTGCCCGCGGGCGGCATGACGCTCGAGCGCGTGCCGGGCATGCGCGCGGACTACGGCAACGACACGATGCTGCTCATGGGTGGCGGGCTCCTCATCGCGCGCGGGCAGCTCCTCGAGCGCAGCCGCGACTTCGTGCGGGCCGTCGCGAGCTAGGCCGCGCGGGACGGCGAACTTTGCGCGGGCCGCCGGTCGAAAGGGCATGCCGCCGTCCCTGCCGCTCTTCACTCGTTACGTCTTCATCGTGCTCGCGGTGGTGGTGCTGGGGCTGCTGGTGGTCAAGCTGCTGCCGGTGCTCATGCTGGTCTTCGCCGGCATCGTGCTCTCGCTCGCCCTGAGCGCGGGGGCCAATCCCCTCGAGCACAGGCTGCACATCGAGCGCACGTGGGCCGTCACGATCGTCTTCGTGGCCTTCCTGCTCGTGGTCGCGTTCGGCCTGTACTTCTTCGGAGTGCAGCTCGCGCAGCAGATGGAAGAGCTCGTGAACGCGGTCACGCAGGCCTACCAGAAGGTCAGCGACTACCTGCAGGGATCGCGCTTCTTCTCGACGATCATGGACAACCTGCCGTCGGGGCCGGACCCCGCCGCGTACATGCGCGTGGCGAAGGAGACGGTGACGGTCTTCGGCGGGCTCGCGGACCTGGTGCTCGTGCTGGTCCTCGCGGTCTACCTCGCGGCGGATCCGGCGACCTATCGCACGGGATTCCTCGCGTTGCTTCCGCCGGCCATGCGCCGAGACGTGGGCGAGGCCTTCAGCGCGGCGGGCCACGCGCTGCGGCGCTGGCTCGGCGGCCAGCTCGTCGCGATGTGCGTGGTCGGCGTGTGCATCGGGGTCGGCCTCTGGATCGCCGGCGTGCCGCTGGCGCTGCCGCTCGGCATCCTCTCGGGCGTCCTCGATTTCGTGCCGTTCATCGGCCCGCTGCTCGCGGCGGTGCCGGGACTGCTGATCGCGTTCGCCCAGAGCCCCACGACGGCGCTCTATGCGATCGGCGTCTACGTCGCGGTGCAGTTCATCGAAGGCCACCTGGTGGTGCCCATCGTGCAGAAGCGCGCGGTCGCGCTGCCGCCCGCGCTCACCCTCGTCGCGATCGTGACGTTCGGCGTGATCTTCGGGATCGTGGGGCTCTTCTTCGCCGTGCCGCTCACCGTGGTCACCGTGATCCTCGTGCAGCGGCTCTACGTCGCGAAGCTCGGCGCGGCATAGCCCGGAAGGAGGGTCGCGCAAGCGATGACAGCGCAATTCCCGCGCGCGCCGCGCGGAATTTCCCGCCGGCCCTCCTGTCTCGCTTCATATACGCATCCCCCAACCCATTTTCAAGGAGCACGATTCCATGTTGCCGAGCCACATCGCCAAGGCGGCGCTTCCCGCCGCGTTGTTGTCCCTCGCCTTCAGCGCCTTCGCGCAGGGCACGCCGTCCGGAACGTCGAGCGGAGCGGCCGGCTCCGCAGCCGCGGGCTCGTCGAAGTCCGCCGCGTCGAAGTCGAGCTCCTCGAAGAGCAGCCAGCTCGATCACAGCGATCGCAAGTTCCTGGAATCCGCGGCGAAGGACGGCCTCGCCGAGGTGGAGCTGGGCCAGCTCGCGTCGCAGCGCGCGGAATCGCCCGAGGTGAAGCAGTTCGGCCAGCGCATGGTGCAGGACCACGGCAAGGCGAACGACCAGCTGAAGCAGCTCGCGCAGTCCAAGGGCCTGGACGTGCCGACCGAGACGGACAAGTCGCACCAGAAGAAGATGGAGAAGCTGCAGAAGCTCTCCGGCGCGCAGTTCGACAAGCAGTACATGGACGACATGGTCAAGGACCACAAGAAGGACGTGAAGGAATTCCAGAAACAGGCGAAGTCGGCGAAGGATGCGGACGTGAAGAACTTCGCCGCGCAGACCGCGCCCACGCTCCAGGAGCACCTGCAGATGGCCGAGGCCGCGCAGAAGACCGCGAAATCGGAATCGAAGTCGAGCAAGGCTTCGAAGTAGGCTCGCGATGCCGCGTCGAAGGGCGCCCGCGGGCGCCCTTCTTCATTTCAGTCGCGGATGTCCTGCAGCAGCCAGTCCGTGGGAATCTCGCGCCCGAGGCCGGCGGCGCGCACGGCCTCGTAGGCGCGCCCGGCCACCGCGTGGAACTGCGCGCCCTGCAGGTTGCCGCGCTCCGAGTAGCTCACCTGCGCATCGGACGTGCGGCCGGGCTTGCGTCCCTCGAGGAGCTCGGCGAGCGTGACCATGCGATCGGGGCGGAAGGCCCCGTGGCCGCGCGCGCCGGAGCGCTTGCCGGAAGATCCCGTCGCCGCCGGCCGCGCGGCCCACGTGAGGAACTCGTCGTCGAGCGCGAGCTCGGGCCGGCTCACCGGCGCGGGCGCCGATCCGAAGCGCAGGTAGAGATCGATGCGCTCCACGGTCGCGTCGTCGGGCCGGCCGCCGCCGCCGACGTTGATCACGTGCGTCCCCGGCTCGAGCAGGCGTCCGTCGAGCACCGGCAGCGCGGAGTCGGTGACGGCCGCGACGATGTCCGCGCCGCGATAGATGTCCTCGGGCCGCTCGCACACGCGTACCTCGAGCCCATGCTTCGCGCGCATCTCCGCGGCGAACGCCTCCCGGTTCGCGCGCGTCGGGCTGAAGACCTGGAGGCGCTCGATCGGCCGCACGCACGCGAGCGCCTCGACGTGCGATCGCGCCATGCCGCCCGACCCGAGCATGCCGACCACGCGCGCGCCGCGCTTCGCCGCATGCTTCGCGCCGATCGCGCCGTCCGCGCCGACGCGCATGTGCTGCAGCACGCCGTCGTTCACGATCGCGAGCGGCTCGCCGGTCTCGATGCTCGTGAGGAACACGAGGCCGCAGTAAAGGCCCGGGCGCGTGCAGTACTTCTCGCGCGTGATCGTGCCCCCGTGCTCGCGCTCGTACACGACGTCCGACTTGAAGCGGACCGCGAAGTAGCCCGACGTGGAGCCGCCCTCCATCGAGCCCCACTGGTACGTCCTGCTCGCATCGGACGTCGGAATCCGGATGTCGATGCGGGGGCGGCAGACCCCCTCTCCGCGCGCGAGATCGCGATAAGACTGCTCGAGCGCGTCGATGGTGTCGCGCATGGTGAGGACGCGGGCGACGTCGGCGTTATTGATCAGGAGCATGAGGAACTCATCGTCCCCGGTACTCTGCAAGCCGTCCTTTCGCCTACCTCGTGATGGCAACGAGGACCGAACACGGAGCGTGCTCGATCAGCGTCCTGGAGATGGAGCCGCGCCACCAGCGCGCGGCCCAGCTGTCGAGGTGGCGGTGCCCCACGACGATGAGGTCGGCCTGGATGCGCTTGGCGAACTGCGTGATCTCGTCGACCGGCTGGCCCACCACGACCTCGCCCTTCACGACGTTGCGGCCCTCGCCGCGCAGTTGCGAGATGCCGTCGTCGAGCACGCGCTGGAAGGCATTGCGTTCCTCCTCCTCGGCCCGTGCGTCGTAGACGTAGCCCTCGCCGCCGATGAGCGCGGCGGCCGGCGGCGAGACCGCGACCAGGTACAGCTCCGCATTCGCGAGCCCCGCCACCTCGCGGCATTCGAGCAGCGCCTTCTGGCCGGATTGCGATCCGTCATAGGCGAGGAGGATGCGCTTGTACATGGCTCTCTCCGTTTCGTTGTAGCTGGGAGGCTACACCACTTCGGAAGTTGTAACAGTGTGTACGGGAGTCCACTTATCCGGGGGTCGCCCGTTACACGGGTAAGGGATGGCGGGGCACTCGACCCCGGCCACCCGGTCCCACAAGCAGATGAAACCGAAATCGAAGGAGATGAATATGACCCTCAGGAAACCCGTTTTGATCGCTTCCCTCGCGGCCGCCTTGGGGCTGGGGGCCGTGTGCACCCAGGCCAGCGCGGCGGACCCGGCGCTCGGCGCGCTCGTCGGCGGCGGCATCGGCGCCGTGATCGGGCATAACGTCGGCCACGGCGGCGGTGCCACGGCGGCCGGCGCGGTGGTGGGCGCGGTGGTGGGCTCGAGCATCGCGGCTTCGTCCAACTACTACGGGCAACCGTACTACGACAACGGCTACTACGCGCCGCCGCCCGGCGCCTATGCGCCGCCGCCGGCCTACGCCCCGGCGCCCGCGTACGCGTATGCCGATCCGGTCTACGCGCCGCCGGTGTACTCGAGCTACTACGCGCCGGCGCCCGTCTATGCCGGCCCCAGCATCGTCATCGGCAGCTCGTGGGGAGGCCACTACGGCGGGCACCACGTGTACCGCCACTGGGATGGGCATCGCCATCATTGAGAGCCGGGCCGGCACGCCGGCTCGAGCGCTCCGGGGGCCGCCGCGTGCGGCCCTTTTCATGGGCGTCCTGAACTCGCTGCCCGGGCCCTTGTCTTCTCGCCACGACAGCGGGAGAACACCATGAACAACTCGCATCATCTGCTGGCCGCGGCAGTCCTCGGGGCCGCCCTCTCCTTTGCCCTTCCCGGCATCGCGCAAAACAACGGATCGGACCTTCCGGGCGCCGACGTGAAATTCCTGCAGAAGGCGGCCGAGGACGGGCTCGCCGAGGTCGAGCTCGGGCAGCTCGCGCAGCAGAAGGCCTTGCGCGACGAGGTGCGGCAATTCGGCAAGCGCATGGCCGAGGACCACGCCAGGGCGAACGAGCAGCTCAAGTCGGTCGCGTCCGCGCACCACGTGAGCGTCCCGGCAAGCCTCGACCGCCGCCACGAGCGCGAGATGAACAAGCTGTCGCAGCTCATCGGCGGCGACTTCGACCGCGCCTACATGTCGCGCATGGTCTCCGACCACCGCAAGGACGTGCGCGCGTTCCGCAAGCGCGCCAACGCGAAGACGCAGACCGACGTCACGCGCTTCGCCGCGGCGACGTTGCCCGTGCTGCAGTCGCACCTCGAGATGGCGCGCGCGACCAACGACATCGCGCAGGCGCCGAAGCGCACGGGCGACCGCCAGACCGGGTCAACCAAACCCTGACTCGCGCGTTGCAAGGGGGGTACTTACCACGCGGCCAGTACCCGGTAGAATGGCCGTAGCCACGCAACCATCAGGGAGTGCCCCCAACATGCTGAAACGATTCATCGCGATCGCCGCCGCCGCCGCAGCGCTGGCCGGTGCGGTCTATACCCCCCAGGCCGCCGCCGACCCGCTCGCGGGCGCGATCGTCGGCGGCGCCATCGGTGCCGCCGCGGGAGGCCCTCCCGGAGCCGCCGTGGGCGCCGTGATCGGCACCGCGATCGGTTCCACCGTGCCGCCGTACGGCTACTACGGCCCGCCTCCGGCGGCCGCGCCGTATTACCAGCCGGCGCCCGCATACGATCCGGGATACGCGCCCGGCTATGCCCCGGCGCCCTCGGCCGGCTACTATGCCCCGCCGCCCGCGTACTATCCCGCTCCCGCGATCGTGTACCGCGCGCCGGTGTATGCGTACGGCGCCCCTGTCGTGTATTACGGCGGCGGCTACTATCGCGGCCACGGCCACTACGTCGCGCACCGCGGGTACTACCACCACCACTGAGGCTCGCGCCGCACCGCAACAAACCCCGCTGCGGCGGGGTTTTTCTTTGGGGCCGCGCGCTGCGCCCTGCCTCCATCGGACTACGCTGACAGCTTCACGCGCCCTCAGGCGACAGACCCGCGCGGGCACTTCGGCGACATTGAAGGGCCCGAGCCCGGTCCGCCCGATGAAGCTGCGCGCCCTCCACTTCCAACGCTACAAGCAGATCGCCCGCCTCCTGTGGAAATACGGGCGCTCCGACCTGGTCCGGCAGCTCGACGCGCCTCCTTTCAGCGGCGAGCTCGACGAGACGCTCGCGCGCCAGGACGGGAGCGCCAGCCCCGAGGAGTTCGCCGCCGACCTCGAGGCGATGGGCCCGACCTTCGTCAAGCTGGGCCAGGTGCTCTCCAGCCGCCCCGACCTGCTGCCCCAGCCGTACCTCGACGCGCTCGCGCGCCTGCAGGATCGCGTGAAGCCCTTCCCGTGGCTGGAAGTGCAGGCGATCGTCGAGGACGAGCTGGGCGTGCGCATCTCGAAGGCCTTCTCGCGCTTCGAGGAGAAGCCGCTCGCGGCCGCGTCGCTGGGGCAGGTGCACAAGGCGGCGCTGCGCGACGGGCGCGAGGTCGTCGTGAAGGTGCAGCGCCCCGGGATCGTGAAGCAGATCGCCGAGGACTTCCAGGTGCTCGAGCAGATCGCCGACTTCCTGCAGGAGCACACCGAGGTCGGGCGCAAGCACCGCTTCGTCGAGGTGCTGCGCGAGTTCCGCATCACCGTGCAGCAGGAGCTCGACTACGAGCTCGAGGCGCAGAACCTCATCGTCGTGGGCGAGAACCTCGAGGAGTTCCCGCTCATCGTCGTGCCGCAGCCGGTGCCCGACTACTGCACCCGGCGCGTGCTCACCATGGATTACGTGCGCGGGCGCAAGATCACGTCGCTCTCGCCGATCGCGCGCCTCGACATCGACGGCTGCCAACTCGCGGAGGAGCTCTTCCGCGCGTACCTGAAGCAGGTGCTGATCGACGGCATCTTCCACGCCGACCCGCATCCCGGCAACGTCTTCGTGACCGACGACGGGCGCGTGGCGCTGCTCGACCTCGGGATGGTGGGCCGCACCACGCCCGAGATGCAGGCGCAGCTGATCAAGGTGCTGGTGGCCGTCGCCGAGGGCAAGGGCGAGCAGGCCGCCGAGGTCGTGATCAACATCTCGCGCAAGGACAAGGAGTTCGACCCGGTCTTCTTCAAGCGCCGCATCGCGCAGATCGTGACGATGCGCGTGGGCCAGGGCCTCGACCAGATGAACGTCGGGCGCACGCTGCTCGAGGTGACCGGCCAGGCCGCCGACGCCGGGCTCTACGTGCCTTCGGAGCTCACCGTCCTGGGCAAGACGCTGCTGCAGCTCGACGAGGTCGGTCGCACGCTGGATCCGGACTTCGACCCGAATGCGGCGGTCCGCCGGCACGTGACCGACCTCATGTCGCGCCGCATGAAGAAGGACGCGACCCAGGGCAGCCTCCTCTCCACGATCCTCGAGATGCGCGAATTCCTCGGCGGCCTTCCGCTGCGCATCAACAAGATCATGGATGCGATCGCGGACCGCGAGTTCGAGCTCAAGGTGAAGGCGCTCGACGCCGACACGATGCTCGCGGGGCTGCAGAAGATCGCCAACCGCATCACGTCGGGATTGATCCTCGCGGCGCTGATGATCGCGGCGGCGCTGCTGATGCGCGTCGACACGGACTTCCGGATCCTCGGCTATCCGGGGCTCGCCATGCTCTTCTTCATCGGCGCCGCCGCCGGAGGCTGCTTCCTGCTGGTCAACATCTTCGTCCAGGACCAGCGCGACCGCCGAAGGGCCTAGTTGGACGAACGCACGCTCTTCGTCCACGTCGACCTCGGCGGCGAGCCGATCCTCGCCGCGCGGCTCGCCTGCAACGCCGCAGGCGGCCAGGAAAACGCGAGCCTCGAGCTCGACCGCCGCTGGCTCGCGCATCCCATGCACGCGGCGCTGGCGCCCTTGCTCATGCTGCCGCCCGGGCCGTACTTCACGGGGACGCACATGCCGCTCTTCGGGGCGATCGGCGACTGCGCACCCGACCGCTGGGGCCGCACGCTGCTTCGACGCCACGAGCGCGACGAGGCGACGCGCGAGCGCCGGCCCGCGCGCGTGCTGCGCGAGGCGGACCTGCTGCTGGGCGTCGAGGACACCATCCGCGCCGGCAACCTGCGCTTCGCGCTCGCCGCCCGCGGTCCCTTCGAGGGCCACAGCGACGACACGACGCCGATCCCGGGCCTGAAGGACCTGCCGCGGCTCGCGCGCGCGGTGCGCGCGTTCGAGACCGACAGCGCGACGCGCTCGCAGCGGATCCTGCTGCTGCACACCGGCCAGCTCCTGGGCGGCTCGCGCCCGAAGGCCACGGTGCGCGACACCGACGGCTCGCTGCTGGTCGCCAAGTTCCCGTCGGCCTCCGACACGTACGACATGCAGCGATGGGAAGCGCTGGCACTCATGCTCGCGCGCGGCTGCGGCATCGAAGTGCCGGATTTCCGCCTCGCCCCGGTCGAGGGCGAGCGCGTGCTGCTGCTGCGGCGATTCGACCGCGAGCCGCGGACGTGCCGGCGCATCCCGTTCGTCACCATGCTGGGGTTGCTCAACGCGCGTGACAACAAGAGCCAGAGCTACCTCGACATGGCGGAAGTGATCCGGCGCATCGGGGCGCGGCCGCTCGACGACCTGGCCCAGCTCTGGCGCCGCGCGCTCTTCACGGTGCTCATCTCGGACAAGGACAACCACCTGCGCAACCACGGCATGGTCCTGCAGGCGACGGGCTGGCGCATCGCGCCGGCGTACGACGTGAATGCGGAGGCCGAGCCGGTGCGCCCGCGGGTGCTCGCGATCTCGCTCGACGGCGTCGACGACCGCGCGCTGGTCTCCCCGCTCCTCGCGCGCTGCGCCGACTTCGGCCTCGCGCTGCGCGACGCCCGCACCATCGCGCGCGACATGGCGCAGGTCGTGCGCCGGTGGCGCGATTACGCGCGGCGGTTGCGGCTGCCGGAGCGGGAAGTGCGAAAGCTCACACCCGCGTTCGAGCACGAGTCGCTGCGCGATGCATTGCGGGGCACCGGCCCCTTTTAAGGCCGCGGACAGGCATTTTGCGGTATCGTGGCGGCCGTGGATATCCGCCCCGGCTTGCGCCTCGCGTTGTACACCGCCCTGGCGGTGCTGTCCTCGCTGCCCCTGCGCGCCGAGACGATGTACGTCGCGACCCTGCGCGACAACGTGGCCGACGATACCGGCGGCGCGCTCTACTCGGTCGACATGGGCGAGCACCGGGCGAGCCTCGTGGCGCCCATCCGGATCGGGGGCGCGGTGCCGATCGGGCTCACGGGGCTCGCGGTCCACCCGAAGACGGGCGTCTTCTACGGCATCACCGGCAGCGTCTCGCCGACCCTTCCCAAGTCGCTGGTGACGATCGACCCGCGCACCGGCAACGCGACGCTCGTCGGCAAGCTGGGCTTCACCGCCGCCGACATCCGCTTCGACGCCAAGGGCACGCTGTACGCGTGGCTGATCGACAAGAACTGCCTCGGCATCGTCGACGTCGGCACCGGTGCGGCGAAACCGCTCGAGGGCTCGTCGTACGAGCAGACCCTCGGCGGCGGCATCGCGGTGAACCGCGACGGCCTGATCTACATCTCGGCCAACTCGCCCGGCGGCTCGCTCGACACCTTCGACCCCCACGAGGGCAAGGTGCGCTCGGGGCCGCAGATGAAGGGTGCCCCGTATGTGAGCTCGATCAACTCGATGGCCTTCGGCGACGACGGCACGCTCTACGCGGTCAACTCGAACCTGGGCACGCCGGCCAAGACCCGGCTCATCTCCATCGACGTCAAGTCCGGCGAGACCAGGGACCTGATGGGCCTTCCCGACGACGTCGACTCGATCTCGTTCGGCCCGGCCATCGACCGCACCGGGCCCGGCGGCGAGCACGCGCGCCAACGCGACTGGATCGTGGGCGGCGTGGCGCTGATCCTCGGCTTCCTCCTCGGGCTCGCCGCAGGCCTCCTCCCGCGCCGCCGGCGGATGTCGGAAAAATCCGGGTAGCAGAACCGGAAATATCCCGCACGCGAAGTGCGGCACCGTCTACTCTCTTTCGCGCTTGCGCTCGCGGATACTGGCCGCATGATTCGCGGCGAGCGCCTCAACGGGTACACCCACCTCACCGGCACCGTGCTGGCCGCCGCCGGTTGCGCGCAGCTGGTGTCGCTCGCCGCCACCCGCAACGACCCGATGCGCATCGCCAGCTTCGCGATCTACGGGGCGACGCTGCTGCTCATGTACCTCATGTCCACGGCGTACCACAGCGTGCCGCACGGGCGCGCCAAGGACTTCCTGCGCAAGTGCGACTTCTGCGCGATCTACCTGCTCATCGCGGGCTGCTATACGCCCTTCGCGCTGGTCACCCTGCGCGAGACCTTCGGCTGGCAGCTCTTCGCGGGCGTCTGGGCGCTCGCCCTGCTCGGCATCGCCCAGGAAATCTGGCTCGCGAAGGGCACGCGCGCCATCTCGCTGCTGATCTACATCGTGACGGGCTGGATGGGATTGCTCGTCGCCCTTCCGCTGGTGGACGCGATCTCGCTGCGCGGCTTCCTGTGGCTCCTGGGAAGCGGCATCGTGTTCACCGTGGGCATCGTCTTCTACCTCTACGACGACCGCTACCCGTACTGGCACGGGATCTGGCACATCTTCGTGCTGGCGGGCAGCGCCCTGCACTACTACGCGGTGGTGAGATTCGTCGCTTGACGAAGCGGGGCGGCAGGCCCGCTATCATGGCGGGATGAGCAGCGCACCCCTGGTCCGGAAAGCCCGCGCCGACTTCCATTGGGACGGCGTGGAGGTGCTCGCCTACAAGCAGGACGGCGACGCGCCGTTCAGGGACGTGACGCGGCAGGTGCTGTTCGACGGCCGCGACCTGCCGACCCAGCTGCGCTACTTCGAGGTGGCAGCCGGTGGATGGACGACGCTCGAGCGGCACGAGCACGTGCACGCCGTGATGGTGATCCGCGGCCGCGGCCAGTGCCTGGTCGGCGAGAAGGCGTACGACATCGGCCTGCACGACCTGGTGAGCGTGCCGCCGATGACGTGGCACCAGTTCCACGCCGCCGCCGACGAGCCCCTCGGCTTCCTCTGCATGGTTTCCACCGAGCGCGACCGGCCACAGCTCCCGGGTGCCGGGGAGAGGGACGCGATCTCGCGTCCGCTCAAGCGATAGGCGGGCGGCGCTCGCCCACGCGGGTCGCGCCCTCGAAGGCACGCGCCGCCTGCAGCACGCCGAAGTCGTCGCGATAGCGCCCCACGACCTGCAGGCCCACGGGCAGCGGCACCGGGTCGTCGGTGAAGCCGGCGGGCACCGAAATCGCGGGATGGCTGGTGACCGTGATGTAGTAGGCGCTCTTCATCCAGTCGATGTAGCTCGCGAGCGCGACCCCGTTGATGGCATCGGGATAGGGCTGCGTGAGCGGGAACGGCGGCACCTGGTTCACCGGCAGTGCGAGGAAGTCGTAGCGCTCCATGAACTGGCGCATGCGCCCGTAGATGTCGGTGCGCAGCGCCATCGCGCGCGCGATGCGCGGAGCGTCGAGCGCGAGGCCCTGCTCGATGTTCCACACGACCGTGTCCTTCATCCTCTCGCGGTGCTTCGCGAGCAGGTCCTGGTAGCGCTGCACGAACGAGAGCGCGCGCAGGACGTGGAACACCTCGTCGGCGCCGCGCAGGTCCGGGTGCGCCTCCTCGACGACGCAGCCGAGGGACTCCCACACGGAGCGCTGCCGCTCGAGCACGCGCGAGACGCGCGCGTCGACCGGGATCGCATCGGCGCCGGCGAGGCACCCGCCCGCGCTCGACCACCACGCGATGCGCACGCCCTTCATGTCGCGCTCGAGCGGCCGGGCAAAGCGCTCGCCCGGCTCCGTGATCGAGATCGGCGAGCGCGGATCCGGCCCCGCCATCGCGGACAGCAGGAACGCCGCGTCCTCCACGGTGCGCGCGATGGGTCCGAGGACCGACAGGGTCGCCCACACGTCGGTCGCGGGCCAGTACGGCACCCGCCCCGGCGTCGTGCGCAAACCGACGACGTTGTTGAAGTTGCCCGGGTTGCGCAGGCTGCCGCCGAGGTCGGAGCCGTCGGCGAAGGGCAGCATGCCGCATGCCACCGCGACCGCGGCGCCCCCCGAGGATCCGCCGCAAGTGCGCGTGAGGTCGTACGGATTCCTCGTCGCGCCGAACACGGGGTTGAACGTCTGGCTGCCGGCCGCGAATTCGGGCGTATTGGTCTTGCCGAGGGTGACCACGCCCGCGGCGCGCAGGCGTTCCACGATCGCGTGGTCGGTGTCCGGGACATGATCGGCATGGATCGGCGAGCCGAACGTCGTGCGGATGCCGCGCGTGACGATCATGTCCTTGTACGCGATGGGCAGGCCCGCGAGGGGACCCACGTCCTCGCCGCGCGCGAGGCGGCGGTCGATCTCGCGTGCTTCGGCGATGGCGCGCTCGGGCAGGAACGTCACGATCGCGTTCACCTTCGGGTTCACGCGCTCGACCTGCGCGATGAACGCGCGCACCACCTCCTCGGACGAGAGCTCGCGCTTTCGCACGCGCGCGGCGAGCGCGCGCGCGGAGTCGAACACGAGCCCGCTCACCGCGAGCTCAGCCGCTGCAGCCGTGCCGCGTCACGCGCAGCGCACCGAAGACGCTCACGCCCTTGCCCGTGTCGTCCGAGGCGCCGACCGCCGCGCCTTCCGACGTGGCGCTCGCGATGTGCGCGGTGCAGGGTGCGTCGATCTCCATCTTGCCCGCGACGTTGACGTTCGAACGGAAGCAGTACCAGCCCTTCGGGTTGTTGAGCTTGATCGTGCTCTTGCCCATCACGTTCACGGCGGGCCGCACCAGGATGAGGGCGGCATGGCTCGTGGGCGCGTCGTTGCCGGACGAGGAAGAGCCCACGCCGAACACCTTCACGCCGGTCGAGACGACGGTCTCGGGCTGCGTGCCCTTGCGGAAGGGGGACTTGCTGCCCCATTGGGCGATGCAGCCGTCGACGGCGCTCTGGTTCTCGTCGGCGAATGCCGCGCCGCATGCGGCGAGCAGGGCAGCGGCCACGATGATGCGTTTCATAAGCGGGGCTCCGGATGGGAACCCCGCATTCTAAACCGGGGACGCACCCCGATTTCGCTGCATGAATTCGGGGTGCGTCCCCGGTTTCGTCATTTGACGAGGCCCTCGTCCTTCATCGCCTTCTGCACCGCGGGGCGCGCGGCGACGCGCTTCTGGAAGGCCTGCAGCTTCGGGAAATCCGAGAGGTCGAGCTTCACGTGGTGGGCCCAGTTGGTCACCACGAAGAGGTATGCGTCCGCGACGGTGAAGCGGTCGCCGAAGAGGTAGTCGTGGCCGTCGAGCTTCTGCTCGATCACCGCGTAGCGCTTCTTGAGGTACGCGAGCCGGTTGTCGCGCGTCTCCTGCGGCGTGGCCTTGTCGAAGAGGGGGCTGTACGTCTTGTGCAGCTCGGAGTTGATGTAGCCCAGCATCTCCTGCAGGCGATAGCGCTCCATCGTGCCGGCCGCGGGCGCGAGGCCGGCCTGGGGCTTGCGGTCCGCGAGGTACTGCGAGATGACGGGGCCTTCCGTGAGCACCTGGCCGTCGTCGAGGCCGAGCGCCGGCACGTAGCCCTTCGGGTTGACCTTCCAGAAATCGGCGCCGTCCTGGGTCTTCTTCGCGGTGCCGTCGACCTTCACGAACTCGAGCGGGACGCCGAGCTCCTCGGCGACGATGCGGGGTGCCAGCGAGCAGGCGCCGGGCGAGTAGTACAGCTTCATCTTCTTCTCCTTGGGGATTCACGCACGAACGAACGCGAAGTCTAGCGGCTTGCGGTTACCTTTGTATAGCTGATACCATCCGGTAAGCACAATTCCCGCTTCCCGCACGGTAACCGCCATGGCCCTCAAGCTGAGGAAGAGCAAGGCCCTCCCGCCCCCGCCCGGCTGCCCCATGGCCGAGTGCATGAAGCTGCTCGGCGGCACCTGGACGCCCAACGTGATCTGGATGCTCACGGGCGGGCCGCGCCGGTTCGGCGAGCTGAAGCGCGACATCCCGAAGATCTCGCCCAAGATGCTCACGGCGCGGCTGCGCGACCTCGAGGAAAAGGGGGTCATCGCGCGCGAGGTGGTGCCGTCCTCGCCGCCCTCGGTCGAATACAAGCTCTCGGAGCTGGGGCGCGAGCTGATCCCGGTGATCAACACCATCGTGCGCGTGGGCACGAGGCTGCGCGAATCCCGCGTGGGCGCGCGCGCGCCGGATGCGAAGGCCCCCGCGACGGCGGGGGCGCGCACCGTCGCCGCTCGCGCCTAGCCTTCCTTCATGCGCCGCGCGCGCTCCGCGAGGAAGCGCTCGGTGCCGTCGCGGCCCGCCGCCATCGCGCCCACGACGCCGCCGTGCTCGTCCCTCAGCATGGAGAAGCTGAAGTCCACGTACAGCTTGCGCCCGTCCTTGTGCACGGCACGCGTGGTCATCACGTGCCCCGCGTACTTCGTCTCGCCCGAGGCGAGCGAGCGGTCGTATCCTTGCCAATGCGATTCGCGCAGGTGCTCGGGGATGATCACGTCGAGGCTCTTGCCCATCACCTCCGCGGCGGCGAAACCGAAGAGCGATTCGGAGGCGCGATTCCAGGCGACGATGCGTCCCTCGCGATCCGCGACGATCAACGACACCGGCACCTGGTCGAACATGGCGGCGAACGCCGCGGGAGAAGCGAAGTCCATGAGACCTACTCTACAAGGATTCGGCAGATGATCGAGACGGCCCTCACCCGCATGTTCGGGCTCGACCACCCCATATTGCTCGCGCCAATGGGTGCCGTCTCCGGCGGCCGCCTCGCCGCCGCGGTCTCGAACGCGGGTGGCCTGGGCTTCGTCGGCGGCGGCTATGGCGTCGCCGAATGGATTCGCAGCGAGCTCGACATCGTGGCGCGCGAGGCGAAGCGGCCGTGGGGCGTCGGCTTCATCACGTGGTCCATCACGCCGGCGGTGCTCGACATGGCGCTCGCCGCGCGGCCCGCGGCGGTGTTCCTCTCCTTTGGCGACCCGCGCCCCCATGCGCAGCGCGTGCATGACGCGGGCGCGCGCCTCGTCTGCCAGGTGCAGGACCTCGAGGGCGCACGCCTCGCGGTCGAAGCGCGCGCCGATCTCGTCGTCGCCGAGGGTACCGAGGCCGGCGGGCATGGCGGGCGCCGCGCGACGCTCCCGCTGGTGCCCGCGGTGGTGGATGCGGTCGCGCCGATCCCCGTGGTCGCCGCGGGCGGCATCGTCGACGGCCGCGGGCTCGCCGCGGCGCTGATGCTCGGCGCCGCCGGCGTTTCCATGGGAACGCGCTTCTTCGCGAGCGAGGAGGCCCTCGCCCACCCGGCCGTGAAGCGGCGCCTCGTCGACGCTCGCGCCGACGAGACCGTGCGCACGAGCGTCTTCGACATCGTGCGCGGCTATGCGTGGCCCGGCGGCATCGACGGACGCGCCGTGCGCAACGGCTTCACGCAGCGCTGGACCGGCCGCGAGGATGCGCTGCACGGCGCGATCGAGCGCGAGCGCCCGGCGTACTTCGCGGCGGCGCAGGCGGGCGATTGCGACACCGCGGTCGTCTGGGCGGGCGAAGGCGTGGACCTCATCGACCGGATCGAGCCCGCGGCCGACCTGGTGCGCCGCATCTGCGCCGACGCCGAGCTGCGCCTGCGCTCATTCAGCAGGTAACGCCGCTACGGTCCGCCCTGTGCATCGTGGTGCACGGCCACGACGCGGTGACCGCGCGCGGCGGCGCGGAAGGCCAGCAGGACCGGCAGTGCGCAGCCGAGGCCCCATCGCGATGGGCGCTACCCGGGATATGCGAGCACGGCTGCGCCCTTGATCTGCGTGCGGTGCATGACGCGGCGCGCGGCCGGGTCGAACGCGTCGCGGCGATGCAACGTGCAGCGGTTGTCCCAGAGGATGAGGTCGTTCACCTGCCACTCCTGGCGGAAGGTGAGCTCGGGCCGCGTCGCGTGCGCCCACAGCTCGTCGAGCAGCGCCTCGCTCTCGGCGAGCTCGAGCCCGAGGACATAGCTGTTGCGCCGGCGCCCGAGGAAGAGCGCGGGACGGCGCGTCTCGGGATGCGCCACGACGAGCGGATGGTGCGCTCCGGGCGCCTCGCGCGGGTCGGCCACTTCCCGCATGCCCCGGCGCATCATGCCCGCGCTGTTGTAGGTCGCATCGTGGATCGCGCGGCGGCCGGCGATGCGCCGCTTGAGCGCCTCGGGCAGCGTCTCGTAGGCGAGATACATGTTCGACCAGAACGTGTCGCCGCCGCTCGGGGGCAATTCGAGCGCATGCAGCAGCGCCGCCCGCGGCGGCTCCTCGACGTACGTCATGTCGCAATGCCAGGAAGCTTCGCCGTCGCCGAGGTTGCCGATGGGCCTGCCCTCGACCTTCACGTTGGAGATCACGTTGATCTCGGGATGCTGCGGAAGGAACGGCGCGCCGTAGGGATTGGGGCCGGGCGGGTCGAGCTCGCCGAAGCGGCGGCTCAACGCGAGGAGCTCCGGATCGGAAAGGCGCTGGCCGCGGAAGCGCAGCACGAGGTGCTCGAGCCACGCGGCCTTCACCGTGGCGAAGCTCTCCGCGTCGAGATGCGCGAGGTCCACGCCGCGCACCTCCGCCCCCAAAGCTTCGCCGATCGCAATGACCTCCATGCCCATGGAGGCAAAAATATCAGAGAAGCTTGTCGAGCGTAATCGGCAGGTCGCGGACGCGCCTGCCCGTCGCGTGGTACACCGCGTTGGCGACCGAGGCGGCGACCCCGGTGATGCCGATCTCGCCGATGCCGCGCGCGCCGAGCGCATTGAACGCGACGTCGTTCTCGTCGACGACGGTCACGTCGAGGACGCCGATGTCCGCGTTCACCGGGACGTGGTACTCCGCGAGGTCGGCGTTGGCGATGCGGCCCGAGCGCTTGTCGAGGAAGCTCTCCTCCATCAGCGCCATCGAAATGCCCCACACGATGCCGCCCTGGAGCTGGTTGATCCCGGTCTTCGCGTTCAGGAGCCGCCCCACGCTGTAGGTCGCGACCACGCGCGGCACGCGCACGATGCCCAGGTCGCGATCGACCCGCACCTCCGTGAACACCGCGCCGAACGAGCGCATGGCGAGCTTCGCCTCGTCCTCGCCCTTCGGGCCGTACTCGACCTCGACGCTGAGGGGCCGCTCTTTGGCACCCGCGAGCACCTTCTCCTTCAATGCGAGGCAGGCATTGCGCACCGCCATGCCCACGCTCGCCGCCGTCATCGAGCCCCCGGAGACGGGCGCGCGCGGGAAGCGCGAGTCGCCGAGCTCGAAGCGGACCTGCCCGAGCGCAACGCCGAGCGCCTCCGCCGCGACCTGCGCACCGATGGTGTACGTCCCGGTGCCGATGTCCTGCGTGCTGCAGCGCACGACGTAAGTGCCGTCGGCTTCGAGCATCGCGACGGCCTTGCACTTGTCCATGTGCGCGGGATAGGTCGCCGTCGCCATGCCGTGGCCCACGAGCCAGCGTCCGTCGCGCATCGAGCGCGGCGCGGGCGAGCGCTTGTCCCAGCCGAAGCGCCGCGCCGCCTCGGCATAGCACTCCTTCAGCTTCTTGCTCGACCACGGGAAGCCCTTCGACGGATCGGCGTCGGCATGATTCTTCACGCGCAGCTCGACGGGATCGAGCGCGAGCGCCTCGGCGAGCTCGTCCATCGCGCACTCGAGCGCGAAGGTGCCCGTGCTCTCGCCGGGCGCGCGCATGAAGGTGGGCGTGCCGACATTGAGCTGCGCGAGCCGCTGCGTGAGATGGCCGTTCGCGATTCCGTAGAGCGACTTCGTCGGTTGCGTCGAAGACTCGGTGTAATCCTCGAAGACGGACGTGTGCGAGATCACGTCGTGCCGCACCCCGGTGATGGTGCCGTCGCGCTTCGCGGCGAGCAGCACGCGCTGCTCGGTGCACGGCCGCCCGCCCACGGGACCGAACATCTGCCGGCGCTCGACCACGAGCTTCACCGGCCGCTTCACCTGGCGCGCGGCGAGTGCGGCGAGCACCACGTGCGACCACGTCGAGCCCTTGCAGCCGAAGCCGCCACCCACGAACGGCGAGTGGACCTCGACCTGCTCGACGGGGATGCCGAGCGTCTTCGCGGTCGTCTCGCGCACGCCCGCGACGTACTGGGTCGAGTCGTACAGCGTGAGGTGGGGTCCCTCCCAATGCGCGAGGGTCGCGTGGGGCTCCATCGGGTTGTGCGTCTCCATCGGGGTGGTGTAGACGTGATCCACCTTCACCTCGCCCTCGGCGAGGCCGCGCTCGATGTCGCCCCAGCACGTATCCGGCGGGGAGTGCGTCATCTTCTCCGGCTTGTACGCGTGCGCCTTCGCGCGCTCGAAATCGAGGACGGCGTCCTTCGCCTCGTACTTCACGCGCACGCGTTGCGCCGCCTCTTGCGCCTGCTCGAAGGTCTCGGCGATCACGAGCGCCACCGGCTCGCCGTTGTAGCGCACTTCGGTGTCCTGGAAGAGCGTGAGCTTGCGCCCCGCCGGCGGCCCGAACGCCGCCTCGCCCTTCTGCGGCAGTTGCGGCGTGTTCTCGTGCGTCATCACGAGCAGCACGCCGGGCATCGCCTTCGCATCCGCTGCATCGATCGCGGCCACGCGCCCTGCGGGAACCGTCGTGCGCACCATGACGGCGTGGCACAGACCCTCGAGCGCGAATTCGGCCGCGTACTTCGCGTGGCCCGTGACCTTGAGCGGCCCGTCGACGCGATCGATCCCGCGGCCCACGAGGGGGGTCATGTCGTTCATGCGCCGCCTCCGCTCGCGACGTCGCGCACCGCGGCGACGATGTTGGCGTACGCGCCGCAGCGGCAGACGTTGCCGCTCATGCGCTCGCGGATCTCGTCGTCGGTGAGCTCGAGCGGCGCCTCGGCGTGGAGATCGGGCGTCACGGCGCTCGGCATGTTGCGGCGCGCCTCGTCGACGAGCGCCACGCACGAGACGATCTGGCCGGGTGTGCAATAGCCGCACTGGAATGCGTCGTGCCGCACGAACGCGGCCTGGGCCGCATGCAGTTTTTCGCGCGCGAGACCCTCGATGGTGGTCACCTTGCGCCCCTCCAGCGTGAGCGCGAGCGTGAGGCACGCGTTCACGCGCCGCCCGTCCACCAGCACGGTGCAGGCGCCGCACTGGCCGTGGTCGCAGCCTTTCTTCGTGCCGCCCTCGTGCAGCTGCTCGCGCAGCGCGTCGAGGAGCGTCGTGCGCGGATCCAGCTCGAGCTCGCACGGCCGGCCGTTCAGCGTGAAGCGCACGGCGAGCCTCTGGACGGGCGACTCACCCGCCTGCACGGAGGGTTCCGCCTCCGCGGCGGGCAGCCCGATGCCGAGCGCGCCGATGGCACCGGTGGATGCGAGGAAGCGGCGGCGCGCGCCGCTCTCGGGATCGCGGGGGGTGAAGTTCATGGAGGGGGGCTCGGGTGTGCCGACCGAGGATCCAGCAAGGTTCGTACCGCCCCGTTCCCACGCGGATCTGGCAGGGAGCCCTCCGGCGCGCCCCGGCGCGCAGGCAATTCCTACCTCGGCGCGCAGCCTTTACGGCTTGGCCGCGGGCGGATACGTCGAGATGTAAAGGCGCTTGACGGCTTGATGGAGGCGGCCGCACTGTGACGCACGTCACACCGCAAGACGTAACACCGTATCACCATCTGAAACACCACAAACGCCGGCAGCGGCAGGGCCCGACTGCGTGGCGGCGATATCCAACGCAACCCCAGGAGGACCCCACAATGCATACCCCCCGTTTCCGCCGCAAGGCGGTCGCGAACGCCGTCGCCTGCACCCTCGCCGCTGCCTCGTTGGCAGCCGCAACCGACGCCGCGGCCCGCGTCACCCAGATCATTCCCGACGGAGCGTCCACGCCAGCATTCGGCGGCATGGCGTTCGGCACCGTCGGGACCTACGAGAGGCTCACCGGCACGGCCAAGGGTGAGCTCGATCCCAACGATCCGAAGAACGCCGTCATCGTCGATATCGCGCTGGCGCCGCGCAATGCCCATGGCATGGTCGAGTACAGCTTCAATTACTACATCCTGAAGCCGACGGACCTGTCGCTGGGGAACCAGAAGCTGATGTATGAGCCGCCGAACCGCGGCAGCAAGCTCTTCGGCGGATTCGCCGGGATTGGCGGAGGCAACGACCCGGCTTCGGACACGAACCCCAATCCGTTCCTGATGAACCAGGGCTACGCGATGGCATGGAGCGGCTGGGACGCCGCCGCAGGTCCGTACGCCGCGGGCAACTTGAAGGGCGGCGTCATCCTGCCGGTCGCGGCGAACCCGGATGGATCGTCCATCACCGGGCCGTCGTACGAATACTTCACGGGCAGCAGCTCCGCCGCGGGCCTGCCGCTCACCTACCTGCCTGCCACGCGCGACAAGTCCACCGCGCAGCTGACGCACCGGGTGCATCTCGACGACACGCCGCAGGTGATGGATCCGTCCTCGTGGGATTACGCCGCGAACGGCAAGTCCGTCGTGCTGAACGGCGGCGCCAAGTTCGTCACCAACGACATCTACGAGTTCACCTACACCGCCAAGGACCCGACCGTGAACGGCATCGGCTTCGCCGCGGTGCGGGACTTCAATTCGTTCCTGCGCTATGCCGCGACCGACGACTCCGGCACGCCCAATCCGCTCGCCGGGCACGTGACGCGCATCTACACCTACACGCTGTCCCAGCCCGCGCGCCTGCTGAACGACTTCCGCCATCTCGGCATGAACCAGGACGAGGCCGGGCACAAGGTGTTCGACGGCATGCTGCAGTGGATCGGCGCGGGTGATGGCATGAACATGAACCTGCGCTTCTCCCAACCCGGCCGCACGGAGCGCAACCGCCAGGACGAGCTCTTTGCGGAAGGCATATTCCCGTTCGCCAACGTGACGACGACGGACCCGATCACGGGCAAGACGGACAGCCGGCTCGCGCGCTGCGAGGCGACGAACACGTGCCCGCTCGCGATGGAGATCTACTCGGCCAACGAGTACTGGGTCAAGGCCGCATCGCTGCTGCACACGACGCCCGACGGGCTGCACGATCTCGCCGACTCGCCCTACGCCCGCAACTACTTCATCTCGAGCCACCAGCACGGCGTGGGCAACGGCACGTCGAAGGGATCGTGCCAGCAGCTGCAGAACCCGCTCGATTCGTCGACGATCCAGCGTGCGCTCTTCGTCGATCTCGACCAGTGGGTCACGCAGGGCGTGGCGCCGCCGCCGTCCGCGGTCCCGCGGCTCGACAACGGCACGCTGGTGAACCATGACCAGGCCTCGGTGGGCTTCCCCAACATCCCCGGCGTCACGTTCACCGGCCTGAAGACCACGCGCTACCGCTACAACTACGGGGCCCGCTTCGACCAGGGCATCATGGACATCGACCCGCCCCTGCACTTCTCGCCCTACGAGGACAATCCGCTCAACGGCCCGATCTACCCGAGCTACGTGCCGAAGACGGACAGCGACGGCAACGACATCGCGGGCGTCCGGCTGCCGGGCGTATCGGCGCCGCTCGCGACTTACACGGGATGGGCACTGCGCTCGGGACCCCAGGCCAACGACGGCTGCGAGGGCTCGGGACAGATGATCCCGTTCGCCGCGACCAAGGCCGCACGGCTCGCGAGCGGCGACCCGCGTCCGTCGATCGAGGAGCGTTACCCGAATCACGGCGCCTACGTGAGCGCGGTCTCGCACGCCGTGAACGACCTGGTCCAGCGCCGGCTGCTCCTCGACGCCGACGCAGAGGCCTACAAGGACGCCGCCTCGAACAGCACCATCGGCAAGAAGTAGATCGCGCCGCGCCGCAGGCGCGGGAGCGCACGATCACAGCCCGGGCTCGTCCCGGGCTTTTTTTCGCGCTCAAGCCGCCGACGTGTGCGGGTCGCGCGGCCGCGCGGAGATCGCCGCGTTCGCGCCGCCCGGCGCGCCTCTCGCGAGCCAGCGTGCGAGCGCCGCGAGGGTTTGCGGCTGCAGCAGGTAATTGGTGTGGTAGACGAACGGGTTGCGGCCGAAGTCGAGGCGGTCCTTCTCCTCGCATGCGCCCGGCCTCACCGCGACCATCGAGGGCACGTCCACCACGAGGTCGTTGGCCGTGCCGTGCATGAGCTCGTCGACGAAGCCGTTCGCGAGCAGCAGCGCCAGCCGGCGCGGGAACTCCGCCGGCCGGTGCGTGGACTCGTCGACGATCTCGGGCTGGAAGTCCGACTCGATGAAATCGCAGTCGCGCCATGCGGGCGGCGCGCCGGCCGCGGGAGCGCGATCCATGTCGCGCACGAACGCACCGTCGGGATCGAGCGCGGCGAGTCCCGGTGCCACGCTGCCCTCGAGCCCCGCTTCCGCGAGCGCTCCCACGAATTCGGCGACGCGGTCGATGAGCGTCGCGGCCACTGCCGCGACCTGCGGCGCGCCGAGCCCCGCGAGCGTCGCCTGTCCCGCGAGCGCGAGGTTGGTGACGAGGTCGACAAGTGCGCGCCAGTTCGCCGGGCGTGCCAGCTGCGTGCCGGCATTCGCGCCGCCGACGAAGACGACGCGGCCCACCAGCGGCCGCCACGTCTTGGTGGGCAGGACTTCCTCGATGAGGTAGCGCGCGACCAGCGCCCCGCGGCTGTGGCAGACGATATCCACGAGCGGCGGGCGCGCGAGCGTGAGGGACGCGAGCGCCTCGAAGAGCCTGCGCGCGTTCGCCGCCGGATCGATCGTGAGCGTGCGGTGGTCCCACCCCCACACCGCGCCATACTGGCGCATCGCGCCCGCCAGCAGGTCGCGACCGGGCTGCGTGGCGCAGAGCGTGCCGAATCCCGCCTTCACGCTCGAGAACGCACCGTGCACGAAGAGCAGGATGCGCGCGGGCCCCTCGCGCGGCGCCGCGACGAACGGGAACGCGGCCGCCTCTTCCCAGTGCCCGGGGTCGGACGCGTCGTTCACGACGACGGGCCCCTCGCGCCTCGCGCCCTCGAGTGCCGAGACGAGCGACGAGCCGGCGCGCCGCGCGACGAGCTTCAGGATCGTCGCCTCGAGCGCTCCGACGAGCCATCCGCCGAAGAGGGCGTGCTCGCGGTGCGTGGCATGGGCCACTGCCGCGCGGCCGGGCTCGACCAGCACGAACACCGCTTCGCGCACCGCGCTCGCGGAATGTGCCCGTGCGCCCGCGCTCGCCTCTTCGACCGTCCCGGGCAGTTGCCATGCGACGACGCGCTCGGACTCCACGAGCAGCACCGCGTGCTCGCCGGCGGCGAGCGGCACGCGCACGACGGGTGCCACGGTGCGATCGAGCGCATGCGCACGCGCGCCGGGCGCGCGCTCGAGCGGCACGCGCGTCGCGGAGCGCGCGAGCCCCTGCGCGAGCAGGCGCTGCGCGATCCATTTCGTCGGGGCGCTCGCGGGGGAGACCGGAGGCGGCTCCGCGTCACGCGCGTGCATGGGGACCGCGGGCACCTGCCATTGCGTGTCGTCGAAGCGGACCTCGATGCCTTGCTCGAAGCGCAGGAAAGCTTCCACGGCAGCCCCGTCGCCAGGGTGCGAACGCACCGGACGCATGAGTTCACTCCTGTTAATCGGCGCGGTCAAGCGGCGCCCTTCGGTAGAATCCGCCGATGCGCCCGCGCTCCCTGCTGCTCGCCGCGTTCCTCGCCCTCGCCTGCGCCGGGGCAGCCGCCAAGACCCTCCGCTACGCGTCGCAGTTCGATCCGGGCACGATGGATCCGCACGCGATCGCATCGCTCTACAGCACGCGGGTGCTGGGCCAGGTGTACGACTCGCTGGTGCAGCGCGACGAGCAGTTCCGTCCCGAGCCGGGGCTGGCGCTCTCGTGGACGCCGCTCGACGCGGGCCGGGGCTGGCGCTTCAAGTTGCGCCCGGGCGTCAGGTTCCACGACGGCACGCCCTTCACCGCGGACGACGTGGTCTTCAGCGTGGAGCGCGTGCTGGCGCCCACCTCGGCGCAGAAGGTCACGCTGCCCAACGTCACCGGCGCACGCAGGATCGACGACCTCACCGTGGACCTGCTCACGTCGAAGGCCACGCCTTTGCTGCCCGTCGCATCGACCAACTTCCGCGTCATGAGCCGCGCGTGGTGCGTGAAGCACCATGCCGAGCGGCCGCAGGACTACAAGTCGAAGGAAGAGACCTTCACCGCGCGCAACGCGAACGGCACCGGGCCGTACAAGCTCGTGCAGTGGACGCCGGACGTGAAGACCGTCCTCGCGGCGAACCCGGATTACTGGGGCAAGCGCGGCAACGTGACCGAGGCGCAGTACCTCGTGATCGGCACCGGCGCCACGCGCATCTCGGGGTTGGTCTCCGGCGAGCTGGACCTGGTGATCGATCCCTCGCTGCAGGACCTGGACCGGTTGAAGCGCGTGCCGCAGGTGAGGCTCCTGAGCGGGGTCAGCAACGGCGTGCAATACCTCGGCTTCGACTACGGGCACGACCGTCTCGTGCACGGCGATGCGGGCGGGCGCAATCCCTTCCTCGACCTGCGCGTGCGCCAGGCGATCCGCTACGCGATCGACGTGAAGGCACTACAGTCGAAGGTGATGCGCGGCGCGGGCGCCATCGGGCGCGCGATGTTCTCGCCGACGATCGCGGGCTACGACGCGCGCTTCGACCAGGTGTGGCCGTACGACCCGCAGAAGGCCAGGCAGCTGCTGGCCGCCGCGGGCTATCCCGGCGGCTTCTCCGTCGAGCTCGATTGCAGCTCGCAGCAGCCGGCCGACGCGATGGGCCAGGCGATCAGCGCGATGCTCGCGCGCGTCGGCGTGCGCGTCGCCTATCACCCGCTGCCGTTCAACATCCTGCTGCCCAAGCTGAATGCATCGGACACGAGCATGTACATCATCGGCTGGAATACGGGCACGGCGGAGGCGGAGCAGGCGCTGGTGCCGCTCGTGCGCACGCCGCGCAGCGCCGCGGAAGGCGAATACAACTTCGGCCACTACTCGAACCCGAAGGTCGACGCGCTCCTCGATCGCGGAGCCGTGGAGTTCGCGCCGGAGAAGCGCAAGGCGCTCTTCATCGAGGCGATGGAAGTCCTCGACGCGGACGCCGCGTTCATTCCCCTCACCTATCGGCACGTCGTGTGGGCCTTGCGCGACAACGTGCAGACGGTCGTGCGCCCGAACGACATCCTGGAGCTGCGGTTCACGAACGTGCGCTGAGCCCCCATAATCGGCGCACCAGGCCGATTCCAGGGTTCCTTGAGCTCCATCGCTACATCGAGGTACCGACCGCCGCCGCGCCCCCAGGACCGGCGCATCCCGGCCTATCGTCGCGGCGACACGCGGCCCACGCTGGTGCAGTTCGTGGTGCTGTCGATGTGCCTGCACGCGCTGGTGATCCTGCTCTTCGGCGCGCCGAGCGGAGGCAGCCGCGAAGGCCGTGCCATGTGGGGATCGCTCGAGGTGGACTTGCGCGACTCCTATCGCGACGCGCTTCCGGGCCTGCGTTTCGATCGCGCGCTCGACGCGCTGAAGAGCGAGCCCACGCCCGCGCGCCCGGCCGCGCCGCGCGTGGCGCCCGCGCCGCCGCGGGCCGCGCCACCCGTGCGCCTCAACGCGGCGAAGGAGCTCGCGGTGCCGAAGGCAGCGCCGAAGCCCGTGGCGCCCCCGCCCCCGGGCGTGGCCCCTCCGCCGGCGCCCGCGTTCGCGGCGCCGCCCCCGCCGGTGATCATGCCGTCGGCGCCGCCCGCCGTGGCCGCGCCCGCGCGCGAGGCCGCGCCGCCGACGGAGATCGTGGTGCCACCCATGCTGCAGCGCGTATCGCCCGCGCCGAAGCTCGAGCGCATGGAGACGTTCACGGTGCCCCCGCCCACGCAGGTGCAGGCCGCGCCGCCGCCGCCGCCCGAGG
>Ga0157372_10001380_pt1 | contig 26204 bp, 25 predicted proteins | sample C55metaG_FD_115307 | JGI IMG/M metagenome (GOLD analysis project Ga0157372, IMG submission 115307) | Corn rhizosphere microbial communities from Kellogg Biological Station, Michigan, USA - C5-5 metaG | ecosystem: Host-associated > Plants > Roots > Rhizosphere > Soil | place: USA: Michigan...
ACGCCGTTCAGCTTCACGCCGAGGTTGCCGTTGAAGTCGCTCTTGCTCACGTCGGCGCTGATGTCGGTATAACCATAGCGCGCGCCGAAGCCGAGGTTGCGCCAGACCATGTAGTCGGTGCTGACGGAGAGCACGTACGCGTGGCCGTTCACGTCGCCGATGTCCGCCTTGATGCCCGCGCCCATGGCGCTCACCCGCCAGCGCGGATCGAGATACCAGTCCACCGAGAGCCCGATCACGGGCAGGGGAATGGTGGTGGAGACCGACTTGTTGTAGGTGCGCTGCGTGCCGTTGACGGTGCCGACGGCAGCGAAGTCGTACTTGAAAGTGCCGCCGTAGAGGCCGAGGACGGCCGCCAGCTCGACCTGGGGCGTGTGCACGAAGCTCCAGCGGTAGTTCAGGTCGAAGATCTCGGTCTTGGTGTCCAGGCCCACGGTGGCGCCCACGGGGAAGTCCTGGTCGCCGATGTCGATGTTGACCTCGTAGGTGCGGCTGCCCGAGCGCTTGCCGCCGTAGTACAGCGCGTCCAGGCGATGGTTGGGCAGGAAGCGCCAGGTGGCGGCTACGATGAAAGTCGAGAGGTTGCGATCGAGGTCGTTGTTCTCGAGGTTGATGTCGCTGCCCTGGGTCGTCTGGCCGTTCAGCCGCACGTGGGAGTCGAAGCGGTTGGCGACGCCGCCCAGGTCGATGCTGAAGGTCTCCTGGCCCGGCGGGATGAAGGCGTTGGACATGAATCCCTGCGCCTGGGCCGGTGCGGCGGCGAGCAGCAGGGGGAGCGCGCCGGCCACGAGCGCGGCCGGTGCGAGGAGGCGTTTGTTCATGGTTTTCTCCGGGCGGCAATGAGTCCAGCCCGATGGTGCTGTCGCCCGGACCGCCCAGCAATGGCACTTGGGTGCCGACCCGGCCCTCAGATCACGTCGAAGTAGCGCCTGAGCTCCCAGTCGGTCACGGCGTCCAGCCATTCGCGCCATTCCTGCTCCCGGGTGGCGGCGAAATAGGCGACGAAGGCGTCGCCGAACCACTCGCGCGCGAGGCGCGAGGCATGGAAGATGCGCGTGGTCTCGATCAGCGTCCGGGGCGCGCGCACGGCGGCGTCCGCGCCCTCGTTGTCGCCATGGATCGGGGGCGCGGTGAGCTCCAGTCCCTGCTCGATGCCCGCCAGCCCCGCGGCGAGGCAGGCCGCCATCGCGAGGTAGGCGTTGGTGTCGGCGCCGGGGCAGCGCGTCTCCACGCGGGTCGAGGTGGGCGAGCCCGCTAGCACGCGGAAGGCGGCGGTGCGGTTGTCCACGCCCCACGTCGCCTTCACCGGCGCCCAGAAGCCGTCGACGAGCCGCTTGTACGAGTTGACGGTCGGCCAGAACATCGGCGCGAGCTCGAAGAGGTACGTGAGCTGTCCCGCGACGTAGCTCTCGAAGAGGCGCGACATCCCGCCACGGCGGCCCGCCGGGTCGTGGAAGAGGTTGCGCGCGCCGTCCGAGAGGCTCTGGTGGATGTGGCCCGCGCTGCCCGGGTACTTCGGGTGCCACTTCGCCATGAACGACGGCATGATGCCGAAGCGCGCGGCGATCTCCTTGGCCGCGTCCTTGAAGAGGATCGCGCGGTCGGCGGCCTCGAGCGCGTCGCCGAAGAGGATCGCCGCCTCGTACACGCCGGGCCCGGTCTCGGTGTGCAGGCTCTCGAGCGGCACGCCGAAGCGCGCGGTCTCGTCCATGAGTGCCGCGATGTAGTCGCGGTGCAGGTTCGCTTCCACGAGCGAGTACCCCATCATGCCGTGCGTGATCGGCTGGGGGCGATGTCCCTTCTTCTCGGCCCACGTCTGCGGCGTCTCGTGGAAGTTCACGAACTCGTACTCGAGCCCGGCCATCACCTGGAAGCCCATGTCGCGGGCGCGCCCGAGCACGCGCCGCAGCACCTGGCGCGGGCACAGCGGATGCGGCGACCCATCGGGCTTCACGAACTGGCCGAGGAAGAACGGCACGTCGCCATCCCACGGGACCGTGCGGTGCGTGCCCAGGTCGAGCTCGACCGTCGCATCGGGAAAGCCCAGGCGCCGCCCGCTCGCGTAGCCCTCGCCGTAGGGCCGGTCGTTCAGGTCCGTGCCGAAGACGGAAAAGCCGATGCCGCCGTCGACGGCGGCGAAGAACTTGTCGATGTGGACGTACTTGCCGCGCAGCACGCCGTCGACGTCGGCGACCGCCACCTTCACCTTGCGCGCGCCCGAGGAGCGCACGGCGTCGAGGACGCGGGCACGCGTGTCGGCGCGATGATGTTCCGTCTGGTCCATGTTTCCCCCGCTCCAGTTTCCGGCGCGGGGTGCGGCAGGGTGAAGCGGAAGTGGGAAAGCGCGCCGTAGGAGGCCGGCGCGTCGCCTTGTCCGCGTGGATGCGCCGTCCGCACGAAGGCAGAACGGACTACTGCCTGAGGCCCTTCGTCCAGCGTGCGTAGAGCGCGCTCGCGGCGGAGGTCAGCTGCACGAGCTTGCGCGTCATCTCGGTGCGGATCGTGACCGCGTCCTGCACCGCCGGGCTCTTGCCGTAGTGCTCGCTGATCTCGTCGGCGCCCACGCTGCACCACGTGTCGATCATCTCGGCATTGACCTCGACGTGGCACTGCATGCCGAGGTGGCGGCCGGCCACGACGTACGCCTGGTTGGCGCACGTGCTGCCGCCGAAGATGCGCGCCCCGCCCGGCGGGATGGTGAAGGTGTCGTAATGCCATTCGAACGCGTCGAAGCGCTCGCGTCCGCCGAGCCAGTCGGCGGCCTGCGCCGTCGGCTCCGCCGCGACGGGCACCCACCCGATCTCCACCACCGGATTGCGCGACACCTTGCCGCCCAACGCGCGCGCGAGGAGCTGCCCGCCCAGGCAATGGCCGATCACCGGCACCTCCTTCGCGACGGCGTCGCGCATGAGCGCCAGCACCGGCTGCGTCCATGCGAGCTCGTCGTTCGCGCTCATCGGCCCGCCCATGAAGCCCAGGCCCGCGAATTGCGACGCGTCGCAGGGAACCGGCTCGCCCTCGTCCAGGAGGACCAGGCGGAATTCCCGGCCGTTCTCGGCGAGGAACGTGGCAAAATGACCCGCGCCCTCGGTGCGGGCGAAGCGAAAGATCGCAACCGGCTTCAACAGGATCTCCCGTGACAAAGCAGCTGCTGGCCGTGGCGCTCGCTGGCCTTCCCGCCCTGGCGCTCGCCACCGACGTGAACGTGATCGGGCTCTTCCCGGGCAAGGCCGTCGTGGTGATCAACCGCGGGGCGCCGCAGACGCTCTCCGTCGGCGGCGCCCCGGCCGATGGGGTGCGACTCCTTTCGGTGGACCGCAGTTCCGCCACGCTCGAGTTCGACGGCAAGCGCGAGAAGCTCGAGATGGGCCAGCATTACGAGACCGCGGCCGTGAGCGGCTCGCGCTCGAGCGTCACGCTTCCCGCCGACTCCCGCGGCCAGTTCGTGACCGGCGGGCAGGTGAACGGCTCGTACCTGCGCTTCGTGGTCGACACGGGCGCCACCTACGTGAACATCCCCGCCTCGGAGGTGCGCCGGCTCGGCATCGACCTCGGCGGGGCGCAGCGCGGCGCCACCATGACCGCCAACGGGCCCGTCGTGGTCTACAAGGTGATGCTCGACAGCGTCACGGTCGGCGGCCTCACGCTCTACAACGTCGAGGCGACGGTGCATCCGATGCCCGGCATGGACGTGGGCCTGCTCGGCATGAGCTTCCTCAACCGCACCGAGATGAGGCGCGAGGGCGACACGCTGACCCTCACGAAGCGCTACTAGCGCACGCACCAGGCGGCTAGCGCGGCTCCATCCCCTTCGCGATCATCGCGTAGGCGGAATGGTTGTGGATCGACTCGAAGTTCTCGCTCTCGACGACATAGCCCTCGATGCGCGCGTCGCGGTTCAGCTCCGCGGCCACGTCGCGCACCATGTCCTCGACGAACTTGGGGTTGTCGTAGGCGTGCTCGGTCACGTATTTCTCGTCCGGCCGCTTGAGCAGCCCCCAGAGCTCGCTCGAGGCCTGGTCCTCGACGCGGTCGATGAGGTCCTCGATCCACACGAAGGTCTTGATGCGCGCGGCGACCGTCACGTGCGAGCGCTGGTTGTGCGCGCCGCGCTCGGAGATCTCCTTGGAGCACGGGCACAGGCTCGTCACCGGCACCAGCACCTTCAGCGTGAAATGCTCGCGGCCGTCCTTGATCTCGCCCACGAACGTGACCTCGTAGTCCATGAGGCTCTCGACGCCGGAGATGGGGGCCTTCTTCGAGACGAAGTAGGGGAACGTCATCTCGATGTGGCCGGTCTGGGCCTCGAGCTTGGCGACCATCTCGCGCAGCATGAGGCGGAAGGTGTCGGGCGAGATCTCGCGCTCGTGCGCGTTCAGGATCTGCACGAAGCGCGACATGTGCGTGCCCTTGAAGTGGTGCGGCAGCCCCACGTACATGTTGAAGTGCGCGATCGTGTGCTGCACGCCGCCCGCGCGCTCGCGGATCTTCACCGGATGGCGGATCGACTTGATGCCGACCCGGTCGATCGCGAGATGGCGCGTATCCGGGGTCGATTGCACGTCGGGAATGGCCACGTTCTGGTCGCGCTGGTTCATGGAGGTCCTTTTCGCACTGGAGCATGGCGCCCGATGCAAGCCCGCTTCCAGGGGATCGATGATTATATCGCTGTCGTGTGCCCATTCGATGACGAGCCGGGCGGCCGCGTTCCCGCGGCGGGAAGCCGCACGGGGCACGGGGCCGGCCGTCGAGCGGGCGTGCGGCGACGAGCGACTCAACGGCCGCCGTTCACGCGCGGCGCGGCGGCCGTCCCCGTGGCCCGTGCGGCCTTGCCGTCACGGCAGGCGGCCCGCCGCGAGCAGGCGATGCACGACGAGGTGCACCGGCGCCCATTGCACGAGGTCGTCGAAGGGCGCCGCGCGATCCTCGCTCGCCTCGTGCGTGACGAACGTGCCATCGCCCGCGAGATTGCGCGCCTCGTCGCTGCCCGGCGCGGGCACGAGCGGCGCATTCGGCCCCAGCGACAGCAGCACGAAGGCGGCGCGCCGCGTGAGCTGGTTGGAGGCAGGTCCGCATCCCGCGGGCCCCGCGCCCGTGGCGCCGCCGCAGACGAAGAGGTAATGCGGCTGCGCGCCCACGCCCGCGAGGGTGGCGGATTGAAGGCCGTCGGTGCGCGTGAGCGCCTGGGCCACGCCGTTCACCGCGCCGCCGTAGACCGCATAGCGGATGCGATTGCGCGGCGCGTCCCAGGCATCGCGCAGGAAGCCGTCGCCGTCGAGCGGCGACAGGCCCAGCGCCGCCGCGGGAAGGTAGCCGTCGGAGAAATGCGCGCAGCGCCCGTTCGACGCATCCCCGCCCGCCTCGAAGCTCTCCTCGCCGCGGCTCGCATCCGACGCCGGGCAGGGCAGGCGAGCGTGGGTCGCGGCGAAGGCGAGCACGACGTCGCGGGCCTCGTCGAGGCGCCGGCGCGATTCCTCCGTGCGCCGTTGCTGCACCTGCGCGGCCAGCGGGAGCGCGAGGCCGCCGGCGAGGATGGCGATCGCGAGGAGCGCGAGCGCCAGCTCGAGCAGCGTGTAGCCGCGCCGCGGCTTACGGAACGAAGGCGACGGCATGGAGGTCGCGCGGATTGCGGCTCGCGACGAGCGTGGTGCAGTCGTCGTTCGCGCACACATCGGGCCCCGGGCAGTCGGTCGACACGACGATCGCCGCGGACTGCCCATCGCGCAGCACGCGCGCATCGGCATCGACGAGTCGCACGCACGCGCCCGCCGCGGCGCAATCGACGTTCGGTGCATCGGAAGGCGCGCGGCCTGCCGCCACGCTCGCGTAGACGTGAAGCCTCCACGATCGCCACCACGAGGGCGCCGCCGCCGTTTCGCCCTCGCTCGCGGGAATGCCCGGCGCATAGGTGCGCACGGGGCCCGGATCGTCGGGCGCCACCGCGAGGCGGCAGGCGTCGTCGTGCGTGGGAAGCTCGGCCAGGCTCTCGGGCGTGCGCGCGGCCGTGCGCCACCATCGCGCGAGCATGCCGCTCGCCGCGGTGTCGAACGGTGTATCGGGCAGCATGCCGAAGCGCGGGCCGCGAGCGCACGCGGCGATCGGCGCGGGGTAGCGCCCGCCGTTCTCGGGGCGCGTCGCGTAGAAGCGCATGCACTGCGCGACCTCGAGGGCCACGCGCGCCATGATGCGCGGCATCACGTCTTCGTAGGCCACGACCACGACGCGATCGTTGACCGCCACGCCCCCGCCGGGCCCGCGCACCGGCCCCATGATGAAGCCGTTGGAGTCCTGCGCACGGCCGGGCGCATCGCTGCGGTCGATGAAGTCGGCGTTGTCTTCCGCGGGCCGCGCGGCGCCGGGTGCGCGGTCGAGGAAGTTGCGCGGGTCGCACGGCGCGGCGCGCTGGGGCGGTGCCGCGATGCAGACGCCGTCGCTGTCGCACTCGCCGGGTGCGCATGCGCGCTCCTGCAGGCGATCGCCGTCCACCTCCATGCGCTCGAGCGGCGGCCCGGGCGCCATCACCACCGCGACCGCGCCCGTGCCCGCCGTACCGTCGTGGACCACGGTGCCGTCGGCCGCGCGCACGGTGATCGTGCCGGGCGCATGCGCGGGCGTCATGTCGACGCAGGCGCTGCTCGCCGCGCAATTGAGCAGACCTTTGTACTGGGTCGATACCGCATACCAGAGCCGCTCGCCGGCGCCGTCGCGAAGCTCGGGCAGCCCGAGCGTCTTCCACGGCAGCAGCCCCAGGCGCGACGCCTGCCCGGTGCTGCCGTCGAGCGAGCCGCACGTCGATTCGGCCCAGCCGTCGCCGTCGAGGTCGGGGCAGGGCAGGTAGCCGGGGCCCGTCGCGGCATTGATCGGGCGGTCGACCGCGTAGGCGATGAGCGCCTCGCGCGCCTGCGCGAGGGCACGCTCGGTCGCGCGATCGCGCGCGGTGGCGGCGCGCGCCGCGAGCGCCAGCGCGGCGAAGGACGCCGCGATGCACGCGGCGAGCACCAGCGCCAGCAGCAGCACCGCGCCGTGGGCGTGTCGAAGGCGGGACATCGAGCCTCTCCGCGAGCGGGAAGGCTCCTTCATAACCTCGCGCGGGGCGAGACGCCGGGCCAAACCCCGCGCGCGTGGCGCGGGCTTTCGCTTGACTCAGCGCGTTTGCGTGCGCTCGACGCGAACGCCGCCCTCGCCGGCCTCGTCCTGCACGATGCGCGGGTCGAGGGGAGGCGCGCGGCGCGCCGGCACCATCACGGCGCGGCCATCGATCCAGACGGTGGTGCGCCCGTCGCTGCGCTGGACGAATCCGGTGAGCGCGTGGTCGCGTGGAGCGGCAGCCCCGGTGGCCGCCGGCGCATCGCCGCGGCGCAGCGCATCGAGGCGCGCGCGTTCCTCGGCCGAGAGGAAGAGGGTGCCGAGGGATTCCTCCGCCGCGGCGCCGGTGGCCACGGCGAGGAGCACGGCGGCGAGCACGCGCCTAGCCACGCTTCTTCTCCTGCAGCGTGATCCACTCGAGCGAGCATTCCGCCTCCACGTGCGGCTGCAGGTCGGAGGTGGCGTCGAGCCGCCTGAAGGTGCAAGCGTCCACGGGATAGAAGCCCTGGGGGGTCTGCGCGAGCGCGCCCACGAACGCGAGCGCGTCACCTTCGTGCAGCGCGCGCAGCTTGAGCTTCACGCGGCTGCCGAGCACGTCGACCGCGGAGTACGCCTGGCCGTTCGCGAGGGGCAGCGGGCGCTGCGGGGCGATGTCGTAGTCGAGCGCGTAGAGCTGGTAGCGGCTGCGCAGCTGGTTCACGAGCTCGACCAGCTCCAGGCGGCGCTCGCCCTGCAGCAGGCCGCGATCGACCAGGGTGCGGAACACGTCCGAGGACTCGACCAGGCTGTCGCGCTCGCGCCGCGCGCCGTCGAGCCGCGAGCGCGCTTCCTGCACGCGCCGCTGCATCGCGGCGCTGTCGCGCCGCTCCTTCTCGAAGTACCAGTGGCTGCCGCCGACCATGAGGACCGCCACCACGACCGCGACCGCGAGGCGCACCCACGCGCCCTGCAGCTCGCTGCGCCCCTCGGTGTTCCAGATCTGGCTCACGCGGCCCCCGGTCGCGTGCGCACCACGCGCACGACGAAGCGCGGGTCCATCGAGGACGGCTCGCGCGCGTCGTGGCGCCCGTGCAGCTCGAGCGTCGGGCGCACGTCGAGGGGGCTCTCCACCACTTCGGCCGTGGTGTTGGGATCGGCCTGCGCCAGGTCGGAAGCGAGGCGCTGGACGTCGTCGAGCGCGCCGCGGAAGTCGTTGTTGGCGACGTGCACCGTGCCCTCCACCAGCGCGATCTCGAAGCGTCCGCTCGAGAACGGCGCGTTCGCGTTCGCCGCGTCCGCGGCGGGCGTGGGCGCGGTGTCGCGGCCCACCGCCTGCACCGGCAGCGTCGTTTCCCTCGTTTTGCGCTTGAGCGCGGGGTTCGCCTTCGGATCGTCGCTCGCCATCCACGCCACCTGGGTGAGCCGCACCTCGGGATGGCGCGCCACCACCTGCGAGAGCGGCACCACGAATCCCGCCACCGTCGGGAAGCGGCGGATGGTGCCGTCGTAGAAGCGCACGGCGTCGCGCATGGTGGACCCGCCCACGCCGAACGACGGCATCGACTTCGTGATCTCCTCGTACTCGCGGTTGAGCCCCGCCAGCTGCTGCGTGAGGCGCTGGTCGCCCTCGCCGGACATGAGCACGCGGCCGGCGTTCCAGCCCGCCCAGGCGAGGCCCGCGACGAGCGCCGCTGCGGCGGCGCGGTTGATCGCGCTGCGGGCGCGCCGCACCGTGTCGTACCGGCGCTGCTCCCCGGAGGCGAAATGGTTCGGCACCCGGCGGATCAGGTACAGGTGGACGAAGATCTCCTCGGCGGTGGAGCCGAGGGGCGCCTGCCTGAGGCCCAGCTTCGCCGCGACCGACTCGATGTCGAGGATGCGGTACTGGATCTGCGCGAAGTCCCTCAACGCCGTCTGCACCCCGAGGCGGTCGTTCGGGTGCAGCAGCACGCACACCTCGAGCCGGTCGTCGGGCCCGAAGTGGCGCAGGCTGTCGAGGTACTGCCAGGTGCGCGTCGTCTCCTCCGCGATGAGCGTGCCGAGCGTCTGGCCTTCGCCGAGGTCGATGGGGGTGAGGCGGCTGAAGCGCAGCTCGCGATCGCGGAAATAGCTCTGGCGCATGAAGCCGCCGGGCGAGAGCGTGACGAGGAGCGCGTGGGGGAATGCGAGGTCGAGCTCCTCGAGCAGCACGCGGCTGAAGACCGCGGTCGAATGGATGCCCGCGAGCGGCACGTGCAGCTTCTCGAGCACCTCGAGCCAGGGCCGCAGGACTTCCGGGTTGGTGATCGCGGTGTACATCACGCGGTCGTCGCGCCGGCCGTCGGCCTCGCGCCCCTGGACCTGCGCGAAGCGGTACTGCGTGTTGCGGAAGATCTGCGCCAGCTTGCGCCCGACGATCGCGTCGCGGTCGCGGCTGCCCACGTGGGGGATGCTGTCCAGGCGGATGTCTTCCTCCGCCACGTCGGTGAAGACGTGGACCGGCCGCGTCTCCATGTGGCCCACGTAGCGCTCGAACTCGGCGGCGCCGGCGACCGACACCGCGAACTCGCGCCGCGCCACGATCTGCGCGCGCGAGGTCTCGAGGCTCACGAGCCGCGTGTTGGTGAGGTAGAGGAAGTGGCGCGAGCTCACTAGAACTTGATCTTCGAGATCACGTCGTAGAGCGGCAGGAAGATCGCATACAGGATCGCGATGATGAGCCCGCCGAGGACGAGGGTCGTGAAGGGGCCGATCAGCGTCTGCAGCTTCGACATCCCCTCGCGCACCTGGCGGTTGTAGAAGTAGCTCACGTTGAGCAGCGCCGTGTCCAGCGCGCCGGTCGATTCGCCGACCCGCAGCATGCGCAGCACGAGCGGCGGGAAGAGCTGGGTGGCGATGAACGCCTGGGAGATGCCCTGGCCCTCGGAGATGCTGCGGCCCACGCGCTGCAGCCCCCGCTCCATCACGCGGTTGCCCACGATCTTCTCGCAGATGTGGATGCAGTCGAGCACGCTGATGCCGGCGCGGTAGAGCATCGCGAAATAGGTGGAGAAGCGCGCGAGGATGATCTTCTGGCGCAGCGGCCCGACGACCGGCAGCCTGAGGCTCGCGCCGTCGAGCGCCTGCTGCAGGCGGTCGTTGGTCTGGGCGGCGATCCAGAGCGCGATGCCGCCGGCGAGCGGGATGCCGAGCACCAGGTACCACCAGCGCGTGAAGACGTGGGAGATCGCGATGAGCAGCTCCGTTTCGCGCGGCAGCTTCGGCACCATCGTCTTGAACGTCGCGGCGAGCTGCGGCACGAGGAACGTCATGAGCGCGATCATGACGCCGATGATCACCACGAACACGAGGATCGGATAGATCATGGCCTTCTTCGCCTGGGAGGCCATCTCGTCCTGCCACTTGAGGTTCTCGGCCAGCTCGTCGAGCACTTCCACCAGCTGGCCGCTCTGCTCGCCCGCGCGCACCAGCGCCACGAAGACCTGGTCGAAGCAGTAGGGATGGTTCGCCATCGCCTCCGAGAGCTTGAGGCCGCCCTCGATGTCCTCGAGCAGGCTCGCGATCACCTGGCGGAAGCCCGCGTTGTCGACCGTATCGCGCAGGTCCGTGAGCGCCTCGATGATGTTGACGCCGGCCTTGAGCAGCTGCGAGAGGTGGAAGCAGAACGTGATGAGCTCGGTGCGCGAGACGCGGCGCGAGCGCGCGGCGGCCGAGCGCTTGACGCCCTCGAAGGTGATGAGGTCGAGCCCCAGGCGCCTCAGGCGAAGCTCGAGGTCGATCGCGTTGACCGCGTCGAGGTTGCCGCTCGACACGCGCCCTTCGGCGTCGATGGCCCGATATGCGAAGAGAGCCATCGTTCAGTGCGCCGTCAGATGACCCGGTCGGTCAGGTCGACCACGCGCGAGATCTCCTCGAGGCTGGTCTGCCCGAGCAGCACGCGCGACACCGCGTCCTCGGCCAGCGACCGGAAGCCCTTCGCCCCGGCGGCGAGCCGGATCTCGCGCCCCGTGGCGCGCCGCGCGATGAGCTCGTCGGTCTCCGAGTCGAGCTTGAAGAGCTCCATGATGGCCACGCGCCCCCGGTAGCCCACGTTGTCGCATCTCGCGCATCCCACCGCCTGGTAGACGGGCCGGGGGTCGTCCGGGTCCATGCCGAGGAGGCGCCGCGTGCCCGTGTCCGGGTTGTAGGGCGCCTTGCACGAGGAGCAGAGCTTGCGCACGAGGCGCTGCGCGATGACGCCGATGATGTTGCCCGCCATGATGTCGGGCAGCACGCCCAGGTCCATGAGGCGCGGCACGGCGCCGATCGACGAGTTCGTGTGCAGCGTCGAGTACACCTGGTGGCCGGTCATCGCCGCGCGGAACGCCATCTCGGCCGTCTCCTGGTCGCGGATCTCGCCCACCAGGATCACGTCGGGGTCCTGGCGCATCATCGAGCGGATGCCCGAGGCGAAGTCGAGCTTCACCACCTCGTTCACCGACGTCTGCCGGATCATCGCCATCGGGTACTCGACCGGGTCCTCGAGGGTCATGATGTTGATGCCCTCGGTGTTGATGTAGTTGAGGATCGAGTAGAGGGTCGTCGTCTTGCCGCTGCCGGTCGGGCCCGTGACGAGGATGATGCCCTCGGGGCGCGCCAGCATGAGCTTCAGCGTCTTCAGGTCCTCGGCGTGCAGGCCCAGGTCCTCGAGCGGGACGATGCCCTTGTCGCGGTCCAGGATGCGAAGCACGATGTTCTCGCCGTGCGTCGTCGGTTGCGACGACACGCGGAAGTCCACCTGGTGCCCGGAAAGTGTCAGCGAGATGCGGCCGTCCTGCGGGGCGCGCGTCTCGGCGATGTTCATGCCGCTCATCACCTTCAGGCGCACCACCATCGCGGCCCAGTAGTTCTTGTGCAGCGAGCGGATCTGGCGCAGCACCCCGTCGATGCGGTAGCGGATGCGCAGGAACCCCTGCTCGGGCTCGAAGTGGATGTCGGAGGCGCCGCGCTTCACCGCGTCGTTCAGGAGCGCGTCCACCAGGCGCACCACCGGCTGCGAATATTCGTCGAAGTCGGCCGCGAGCGACTGGTAGTCGATCTCGCCCGTCTCGATCTCGTTCAGGATCCCGTCGATCGAGAGCTCGAACCCGTAGTGGTGCTCGATGCCGATGGTGATGTCGGACTCGCGCGCGAGCACCTGCTCGATGCGGATGTCCTCGCGCGAGATGGCGCGGATCTGGTCGAGCGCCACGACGTTGGACGGATCCGACACCGCGACCATCAGCAGCTTCTTCTCGCCGTCGTAGCTCACGGGCAGCACGTGATAGCGCCGCGCCATGTCCTTCGGCACCAGCGCGATCGCCGCCGGGTCGATGATCGTGTTCTCGAGGTCGATCGAGACCTGCCCCAGCGTCTCGGACAGGATGTCGCGGATCGTCGCTTCGGTGACGAAGCCGAGCTGCACGAGCACCTTGCCGAGCGGCGCCTTGAACTTCTTCTGCTCGGTGAGCGCGATGTTGAGCTGGTCCTGGCTGATGATGCCCTTGTGGAGCAGCGTCTGCCCCAGCGGGACCTGCGCGAGCGGCGGGGTCTGGATGTTGCCCACGGTGCTCTAGGGCCGCGCGCCGGCGCGCAACGCGGCGAGCCGGCGGGCCGCCGCGGATGCGTCGAACTGCGCCGCCCGGTGGGACGCGCCTTCGATCGCGCGCTCGTAGTAGCCGGCGGCGAGGTGCGCCTGGCCGAGGTGGTCGAGGCTCACGGCGAGGTTGAACACGATGTCCGCGTCCGACGGGTCGACGCGGTGCGCATCGAAGTATTCGGCCTGGGCCTCGCCCCAGCGGCCCTGCGCGGCGTAGAGGTTGCCCAGCGCGAAGTGCAGCGCGCCGCTGTCGCTGCGCGCGAGGTCGGCGCGCAGCTTCGATTCGAGGCCGTCGGGCGCTCCCGCGGCGGAGAGGGCGGCGAGCCCGGCGAGCGCCGTGGGATCGCGCGGGTCGATCTCGAGCGCACGACGATAGAACGATGCGGCCAGCGCGCGGTGTCCCGCGCGCGCCTCGACGGTCGCGAGGCCGAGCTGCGCGTCGATGTTGCCGGGCTCCGAGGCGGCGGCGGCCGCGTACTCCTGCCGCGCGCGCTCGAGGTCGCCGAGTGCCAGCGCGTCGTAGCCCGCGGCGACCTGCGCCGGGATGGCCGGCTTGTCCTCGGAGCGCTGCAGGCTGAAGGGCTCGGGATCGGGCGTGCGCTGCGCTTCCCGCAGCAGGCTCTCGAGCGTCTTCTGCGGCGCGGGCGCCGCGGCCGGCGCGGCTGCTGCCGGTGCGGCGCCCCCCGGCGCGGTGGCCGGCGGCGCCGGCTCGCTCGCCATGGGGGTCACGATGCCGGTCGCCGGGGCAGGCTTCGCGTTCGCGAGGGCCACGAGCTGCTCCATCTTCGCGGCCGAGGAAGGCTCCGCGCTCGCGGCCGGCGGCGTGGGGGCCGCGGGCGGGCGCAGGCGTGCACGGGGCGTGAACGGTGCGGGCGTGAGCTGCTGGATCGAGTACCAGATGTAGCCGCCGGCGCCGGCCACGACGAGCACGATGGCGGCGAGGCCGGCCCAGAGCACGATGCGCTGGCGGCCCTGCGGCGCGGCGGCGGCTTTCGCCGCGAATGCGTTCTTCACGGCCTTCGCCTCGGCGCTCGGGGCGGGCCGGGTCGCCCCGTCCGCCGCGGGCTCCACCGGCTGCAGCTCGAGCACCGGCGCGGAGATCGGCGCCATGCGCGGCGATTCCATGTCGAACCCCGAGCTCTCGGGCGCTCGCGCCGCCTTGGCCGGCTCGGGGGCGCCGCGCGCGAGCTTCTCCTGCTCGGCGCGCTTGAGGGCGTCGAGCAGCAGGCTCACGTCTGGCCTCCGGGCGAGGGCTGGCGCGGATCGGGCACGACCGGATTCGGCTGCCCGTGCGGGACCTTGCCCTGCTCGATGCGCTCGAGCTCGCGCTGCAGCTCGGGCAGCGGCGGGCGCGTGTCGCGGAAGAACGCGTCGGTCGGCAGGTACTTGCGATAGTCGGCGAGGTCGGTGTCGAGGCTCGCGTCGCGCACGACGACGGGGCGGATGAAGATCACGAGCTCGGATTTCTGCGAGACGTCGTTGCGTTGGCTCACGAGGTCGCCCAGCAGCGGGATGCGCGAGGCGATCGGCAGGCCGTTGGTGCGGCCCTCGAAGCTGTCGAGCATGAGCCCGCCCAGGATCGCGGTCTGGCCGCTCGAGACCTTGAGCACGCTTTCCATCTCGCGCGTCTGCGTCACGGGAATGAGGCTCGTGACACCGGCGGCCGCGAGCGAGGGATTGGGATCCGCCACCGTGTCGATGATGCGCGTCACTGTCGGGCGCAGGTTGAGCGTCACCTGGTCGGCCTCGCTGATCTGCGGCGTCACGTTCATGATGAAGCCCACGGGCACCACGTTCTGCGTGGTCGTGAAGGTCGTGGTGGAGGTCGTCTGGTTGGTGACGGTGTCGGCCTTGACCGTGAAGTACACGCGGTTGTCGACGACCTTCAGCACCGCGGTCTGGTTGTTGATGACCATGAGCTTCGGGCTCGACAGCACGCGCGTGCGTCCGAACTGGTCGAGCAGCTTCACGGTGCTGCTGATGGAGCCGCCGGCCGCCGCGTTCGGATTGTTGTAGTGGATGGTGAAGGCGGAGTTCGCGAGCGCGTTGGGCGTGCTCGGAAGCGACGGCGGCGAGAAGACCTGGCTGATGGTGTAGCCGAGCCCGTTCAGGCCGAGCGCGGACCAGTCGACGCCGGCCTGGTAGTTGTCGTTCAGGTCGACCTCGACGATGGTCGCCTCGATCAGCACCTGGCGCTTGGAGGATCCGGCGACCTGCTCGAGGAATTCCTGCACCTTCTCGTGCTGGCGCGAGGTGGCGCGCACCGAGATGATGCCCGTCTCGGGATTCACGATGACGGAGGCAGCTTCGCGGAAGGTGAGGCGCTCCTCGCGGCTCTCGCTCGCCTGCGTGCTCTGCGTGTCCCCGGGGCCCTCCACGGTCGCGGCCCGCGTGCCGTTCGGCGTCGTGGTGGTGGTGCGGCGGGTGGCGGCCGCGGCACGGGACTGCGTGGTCGACAAGGCACCCGCGCCGCGCGTCTGCACGAACGTCTCGCTGCTGCCGGGCGGGAGCTCCTTGTCGGTCTCGCGCAGCAGGTCCTTGATGTTCTTCTCGAGGGATTCCCAGAAGTGGTTCTTCGCGGTCGACGCGATGTTGAGCGTCGAGTTGTTGTTGCCGCTGCCGGTGCCGGAGGAGGTCACGGCGCCCCCGACCGAGCCCGAGATCACCTGGGTCGCGATGCCGACCGACTCCGTCACGTCGCGCGACATGTTCACGTAGTCGACGCGGTACGTCTTGAGGTAGGGCGTGTCCTTCACCACCGAGATCACGTTGCCGTTGTCTTCCCAGCGGATGTCGGCCTGCTTCGCCATGCGCGTGAGGATCTGGCGCAGCGTCTGGTCGATCGCGTTGATGGTGACGCGGCCCTCCACGTCGTCGGCGATGTCGAAGTTGAGGCGCGTCTCGCGCGCCATCGCGAGCAGCACCTCGCGCACCGGCTGGTTCGCCACCACGACGGAGTAGCGCAGCTCCTGCGTGCGGGCCTTCGGCGCCGGGGGCAGGGGCACGCCCCGCACCGGCTCCGGGATGGAGGCGAGCGCGGCCTGTGTCGTCTCGCGCGGCTGGAGGTGCGCTTCCGACTTCGCGAGAGGACGCGCGCCGCAGGCCGCGAGCAGGAATGCCAGCGCGAGCCCCGGCGCGATTGTTGCGACGCGCATGCAGGAATGTGCCGTAAGTGTTTGTTTTCTGATCAGAACCGCCCTTGCATCCTTTATAGCGTGTTCAGGGGGGAAACGCAATGAAATTCCCCTCGCGAAATCGCGCGATTTCAGGGACTAACGGGTGTGAGCCGGGAGGCGGGATCAGTGCGGTGCGGAAGCGCGGCGCGCGTCGTCGCGCACGGCGTCGAGAGAGCGCACGTACGGGCGGAACTGGCGCAGCCCGTCGGGCAGTCCGTCGAGCGCGGCGACGGCCTCGGCGCGCTCGCGGTAGTTGCCCAGCAGCACGCCCAATCGCGGCGTCTCGGGGCTGCCGGCGGGCACGACGTAGAACTGGTCGGGCTGGACGCTACGGGCCGCGTCGGCGAGGTAGTGCTCGAGGTAGGAGCGGCTGCGCGCGTCCGTGACCATGAGCTGGACGGAGTAGCCCGCGTCCTGGCCGTCGATCAGGCTGCGCCCGGCGGCGAGGCGCGCGTCGACCGACCCCGGCGGCGTCGCGGCGGCCGGCGCGGCGACCATCGTCGCGGAGGCGCGACGCAGCTCCGGCGCGGGCTTCGGGCTTTCCGTCGCGCGGGCCACGTCCACCGCGGGGGCGGCCGCGGGCGGGGCGGCTGCCGCGGCGGGCATCGCCGCTTCGGGGCGTGCGGCGGCCGGCGCCATGAAGTAATGCGCGCCCACGGCACCCATTGCGATGCCGGCGGCGGTGCCCACGGCGGCGACCAATGCCGTGCGGCGCGGAGATGCCCGCCGCGTCATCACGATCTGGGTGTCGCTGATGGCGGCGCGCACGTGATCCGCGGTGACCGTGTGGGTCCCGGCGGCGAAGGCGGCGAGCAGGGTCTTGTCCGCGTAGATGTTGATGCGGCGCGTGAGGCCTTCGGAGGCCTCCGCGATGAGCCGCAGCGCGTCGGGCCCGAAGAGGTCGGGGCCGTGATAGCCGGCGGCGCGCAGGCGGAAGTTGATGTACTCGTGCACGTCGCGCGAGGGCAGCGGTCCCAGCAGGAAGCTGTGCGTGATGCGTTCCTTCAGCTGGCGCATGTGCGGCAGCGCCAAATGCTGGTCGAGCTCGGGCTGGCCGAAGAGCACGATCTGCAGCAGCTTGTCCTTCTCGGTCTCGAGGTTGGACAGCAGCCGGATCTCCTCGAGGGTCGCGAGCGGCATCGCATGCGCCTCGTCGATCAGCGCCACGACCTGCTTGCCGCGGGCGTGCATCTCGATCAGGCGCTCCTGCAGCGCGCGCACGAGCTTCGTGGTGTTGGCGCCGACGGTGTCGATGTCGAGCTCGGCGGCGATGGCCGCGAGCATCTCGTCGCGCGTGAGGCTGGGGACGGCGAGGTAGATCGTCTCGACGGTGGGCGGCAGGCGCTCCATGAGGACGCGGCAGAGCATCGTCTTGCCGCTGCCCACCTCGCCCGTCACCTTGACCATGCCCTCGCCGGCCGTGATGGCGTAGAGGAGGGCCTCGAGCGTCGAGCCGCGATTGGCGCCCGAGAAGAAGAACTCCGTGTGCGGCGTGATCCGGAACGGCGCCTCGCGCAGCCCGAAATGTGCCAGGTACATCGTCATGGAGTCGTGAGGCTCACCCGCGCGTCTCGCCGGAGTCGGTGGGAGCGAGTTTAGCACCGGTTTTTCCCGCCGCCTCCAGTCTTCCATAGAGGGTCGTGCGCGAAAGGCCCAGCAGCTTGGCCGCCTGGGAGATGTTGCCGCGCGCGATCTCCAGCGCCGCGTCGAGGTAGGCCTGCTCGACCGACTTGAGCGCCTGGTCGAGCGCGAAAGGCCGTCCGGAGAGCAGCTCCGTGCGCGCCCGCGAGACCGGGTCCTGGAGCGCCGCCTCGTTCGGCGGCGCGAATTCCGCCTCGAGCTCGTCGGCGCCGATCGTGTAGCCCGCGAACTTGGCGGTGAGGCGGATCACGATGTTCTTCAGCTCGCGCACGTTGCCGGGGAAGGCGTAGTCGATCCAGCGCCGGCGCGCGCCCTCGTCGAACGCGAAGGGCGCGCTGCCCGTCTTCGTCGCGTACATCGCGCGGTAGTAGTCGAGGAGCTTCAGCTTGTCGTCGCCCAGCTCGCGCAGCGGCGGCACCACGAGCGCGAACACCGAGAGGCGGTGGTAGAGGTCCGAGCGGAAGCGGCCCTGGCGCACCTCCTCGCGCAGGTCGCGGTTGGTGGCGGCGACGATGCGCGCGGTGGAGATGCGGGTCGAGGTTTCGCCCACGCGCTGGTACTCGCCGTTCTCGAGCACGCGCAGCAGCTTGGGCTGCAGGTCCGCGGGCAGCTCGCCGATCTCGTCGAGGAAGAGCGTGCCTTCGCCGGCATCCTCGAAGTAGCCGCTGCGCGCCTGGTTGGCACCCGTGAAGGCGCCCTTGGCATAGCCGAAGAGCGTGGGCTCGACGAGGGTCGGCGAGATCGCCGCGCAGTTGAGCGCGAGGAAAGGCTGCGCCGCGCGCGGGCTCAGGTGATGCAGCGAATAGGCCACGCGCTCCTTGCCGCTGCCCGACTCGCCCTCGATCAACGCGGGGAAGGACGAGGCGGCATAGAGGTCCACCTGGCTGCGCAGCCGGCGCATCGGCGGGCTGTCGCCGATGAGCGCGCGCGCGGCTTCCGCCTCGTCCTCGCGCGCATCGGGCGCACCGGCCTTGAGCGCGCGCTCGAGCACGCGCTTCAGGTGCTCGGGCTCGCACGGCTTGGGCACCAGGTCCACGGCGCCGAGCGCGCGGGCGCGCCGCCCGTTCGACTGCTCGTGCTGTCCCGTGAGCACCACGATGCGAACGGCCGGCGCGTGCGCGAGCAGGTCCGCGATCAGCTTGAAGCCCTCGTTCGGCTGTTGCGGCACCGGCGGCAGCCCCAGGTCCACGAGGGCCAGGTCGGGGTGCAGGCCGGAACGCAGCTGCGCCACCGCGGCGGCGCGGTTCGAGGCGGTGATGACGTCGTAGCCGGCGGCGAGCGCGAAAGCGAGGCTGTCGACGATCAGCGGATCGTCGTCCACGAGGAGCAGCCGCGGCTTCTTCATCGAGCACTCGCCTTCATGCAGGGATTATAGGGGCGGGCTCGCGGGCAAAGCTGATAAAATGGATCTCCCTTTCATCTGTAATTTCCCCTTCCGAGTGCCCCCCGAGATCCTGGTCGACGCCGAGTCGGTCGGCTTCACGTACGACCTGCGCCCCGTCCTGAAGGGCATCTCCATGCGCATCCCCCGCGGCAAGATCGTGGCGCTCATGGGGGCGTCCGGCAGCGGGAAGACGACGATGCTGCGCATCATCGGCGGGCAGCTCAAGCCCGGCGAGGGGCGCGTGAGCGTCGCCGGCCAGTCGGTGCCGGACCTCCCGACCGAGGAGCTCTACCGCCTGCGACGCCGCATGAGCATGCTCTTCCAGTTCGGCGCGCTCTTCACCGACATGAGCGTCTTCGAGAACGTGGCCTTCCCCTTGCGCGAGCACACGCAGCTGCCCGAAGCGATGATCCGCGACCTCGTGCTCATGAAGCTCGAGGCGGTGGGCATGCGCGGCGCGCACCGGCTCACCCCGGCGGAGCTTTCGGGCGGCATGGCACGCCGCGTGGCGCTCGCGCGCGCGGTGGTGCTCGACCCGATGCTCGTGATGTACGACGAGCCCTTCGCGGGGCTCGACCCGATCGCCATGGCGGTGATCGGCCAGCTGATCCGCACGCTGAACGACGCGCTCGGCTCGACCTCGATCATCGTGACGCACGACGTGATCGAGTCCCTCGCCATCGTCGATTACCTCTATTTCATCTCCGACGGCGTGATCGTGGGCCACGGCACCCCCGAGGAGGTCCGCAACTCGCAGCATCCCTACGTGCGCCAGTTCGTGCACGGCGAGACCGAGGGCCCGGTGCCGTTCCACTACCCGGCGCGGCCGTACGCCCAGGACGTGGGGCTCGCGGCATGAGCGCGAGAGCTCGCGTCGAGAGGCGCAACCGCCTGCGCCGTCCCATCGCGACCCTCGGCCGGCGCGTGATCGACGGCATCTGGCGCATCGGGACCATCGCGCGCTTCTTCACGCTGGTGATCGGGTCGTCGGGCACGAGCTTCGCGCGCTTCCGGCTCGTGATGCGCGAGGTCTACTTCAGCGGCGTGCTCTCGCTCGTGATCATCGTGGTCTCGGGCCTCTTCGTGGGCATGGTGCTGGGGTTGCAGGGCTTCGAGACGCTGCAGAAGTACGGGGCGACCGAGTCGATCGGCGTGCTGGTGGCGCTCTCGCTGGTGCGCGAGCTCGGGCCCGTCGTCGCGGGGCTGCTCTTCGCGTCGCGCGCGGGCTCGGCCATCACGGCGGAGATCGGGCTCATGAAGGTGACCGAGCAGCTCTCCGCGATGGACATGATGGCGGTGTCTCCCATGTCGCGCGTGATCGCGCCGCGCTTCTGGGGCGGCGTGATCTCGATGCCGCTGCTGGCGGCGCTCTTCAGCGCCATGGGCGTCTTCGGCGGCTACGTGGTCGCCGTGGTGCTCTTCGGCGTCGACAACGGCGCATTCTGGTCGCAAATGCAGTCTGTGGTGGACTTCCAGTATGATGTCCTCAACGGCGTGGTGAAGAGCATCGTGTTCGGCTTCGCGGTCACCGTCATCGCGACCTTCGAAGGCTACGATGCGCCGCCGACCGCGGAGGGCGTCTCGCGCGCCACGACGCGCACCGTCGTGAGCTCCGCCCTCACCATCCTCGCCCTCGACCTCGTGCTCACGGCCTTCATGCTGAGAAGCCAGGCCTGAAGGCGCTCCCCGAAAAAACGACCGAAGAACATCGATGGAAAGAACGACGATCGACCTCTGGTTCGGCGCCTTCGTGACGGCCGGATTCGTGGCGCTGCTGGTGCTGGCGCTCAAGGTGGGCAACCTCGGCTCGGAGCGAGCCACGGACACGTATCGCGTGGAAGCGCGCTTCGACAACATCGGGGGCCTGAAGGTGCGGGGCCCGGTGCGCAGCGCCGGCGTGCTCGTGGGACGTGTGGCCGACATCCGCTTCGACAACGAGCGCTACCAGGCCAACGTCACGCTCGCGCTCGACAAGCGCTACGCATTTCCCAAGGACACGAGTGCGGCGATCCTCACCTCGGGCCTGCTGGGCGAGACCTACATCGGCCTGGAGGCCGGCGGCGAAGACAAGAAGCTCGCCGCGGGCGATCGCATCCAGATCACGCAGTCGGCCGTGGTGCTCGAGCGGCTGATCAACCAGTTCCTCTTCAGCAAGGCGCAGGAGGAGACGCCGGGCAAGGAGCCCGCGCCGGGAGCTGCACCCGCGCCGGCACCGGCCGGCGCGGCGGCAAAGAAGTGAGCGTGGCGCGAAACCGCGACTCCGCGCCGCAGTCTCAAGGGCTCATGGCCTTTCCAAGGACGACTTCCATGCTTCGACGCTTCTTTCTCTCGCTCCTGGGCGTTCTCGCCGCCACCGCGGCCCTCGCGCAGGAAGCCCCAGACGCCCTGGTGAAGCGCACCGCCGACGAGATCCTCGCCATCGTGCGCCAGGACAAGGACCTGCAGGCGGGCAACCCGCAGAAGGTGGTGGCGCTCGCCGAGCAGAAGGTGCTGCCGTACTTCGACTTCGAGCGCATGACCCGGCTCGCGGTCGGGCGCGGCTGGCGGCAGGCGAGCCCCGAGCAGCGCCAGGCGCTCACGAGTGCGTTCCGCACGATGCTCGTGCGCACGTACTCCACGTCGCTTTCGCAGTACCGCAACCAGACCATCGAGGTGAAGCCGCTCAAGATGGCGCCGGCCGACACCGACGTCACGGTGCGCACGCAGGTGATCCAGCAGGGCGGCCCGCCCATTCCCATCGACTACGCGATGGAGAAGCAGGACAACCAGTGGAAGGTCTACGACGTGATCGTGGACGGCGCCTCGCTCGTGACGACCTACCGCGGCAGCTTCAACGACCAGATCCAGAAGAACGGGATCGACGGGCTCATCAAGACGCTGCAGGAGCGCAACCAGTCGGGCGGCGGCGGCGCGGTGGCGGCGAAGAAGTGAACGACACCGGCACGGCGGAAGTGCTGGAGATCACCGGCGCGCTCTCGTTCGAGACGCTGCCGGGAGTCCTCGAGCGCACGGCGCAATTCGTGCGCCGCCCCGACGTGCCCGACGCGCTCACCATCGACTTCAAGGGCGTGGGCGACATCGACTCCTCCGCCGTCGCCCTGCTCCTCGAGTGGCGGCGGCAGGCCGCCGCGCTCGGCAAGCGCCTGGCCTACGTGAACCTGCCGCCCAACCTGCTGGCGCTCGCGAACCTCTACGGTGTCGCAGACCTGATCCAGCCGCGGGCCTGAGCCTCGTGGCGGCCGTCGAGGTCCGCGACGTGCACAAGCGCTTCGGCGCGGTGCGCGCGCTTGGCGGCGTGAGCCTCGAGGTGGCCGAAGGCGAGTTCTTCGCGCTGCTCGGGCCCAACGGGGCCGGGAAGACGACCCTGATTTCCGCGCTGGGCGGCCTCGTGCGCCCCGACAGCGGCCACCTCGCCATCATGGGCCACGACGTGGCGCGGGATTTCCGCGGCGCGCGCCGCGCCGTGGGCATCGTCCCGCAGGAGATCGTGTTCGATCCCTTCTTCACCGTGCGCGAGACGCTCGAGATCCAGAGCGGCTACTTCGGGCTGCGCCGCAACGCCGCCTGGATCGACGAGCTCCTCGAGCGGCTGGGCCTCGCCTCCAAGGCGCGCGCCAACATGCGCAGCCTCTCCGGCGGCATGAAGCGGCGCGTGATGGTGGCGCAGGCCCTGGTGCATCGCCCGCCCGTGATCGTGCTCGACGAGCCCACCGCGGGCGTGGACGTGGAGCTGCGCCAGGCGCTCTGGGCCTTCGTGCGCTCGCTCAACGCCGCGGGACACACCATCGTGCTCACCACGCATTACCTCGAGGAGGCGGAGCAGCTCTGCTCGCGCATCGCGATGATGAAGGACGGGCGCATCGTGGCCCTCGACACCACCGCGCGCCTCCTCGCGTCGTTTTCCGAGCGCGTGATGCGCGTGAAGCTCGAGCAGGGCGAGCTGCCGCCGGCCATCGCGTTGCGCTCGAGCGCGGAGCCCTCGGGCGCCTGGCGCATCGCGATCGACGACATGGCGCACGTCGAGGACGTGCTCGCGCGCCTGCGCGAAGCCGGCTGCGTGGTCGCGAGCCTGGAGGTCGGCGAGCCGGAGCTCGAGGAGGTGTTCGTGAAGATCATGCACGCCCACGAGCCGCGGCCATGAGCGGGTTCCCGACGCTGCTCTACAAGGAGGTGCTGCGCTTCTGGAAGGTGAGCTTCCAGACCGTCGCCGCCCCCGTCCTCACCACGCTCCTCTACCTGCTGGTGTTCGCGCACGCGCTCGCCGCGCACGTCCAGGCGTTCCCCGGCGTGCCTTACCTGCACTTCCTCATTCCCGGGCTTGCCATGATGGCGATGCTGCAGAACGCCTTCGCCAACAGCTCCTCGTCGATCATCCAGTCCAAGATCACCGGCAACATGGTCTTCATCCTGCTGCCGCCGCTGTCGGCGCTGGAGATCTTCGGCGCGTACCTGCTGGCCGCGATGGTGCGCGCGCTCACCGTCGGGCTCGGCGTCTTCGCGGCGACCCTGTGGATCGTGCCGATCCCGATGCAGCATCCGCTCTGGACGCTCGCCTTCGCGGTCGTCGGGGCCGGCATGCTCGGCACGCTCGGCATCATCGCCGGCATCTGGTCGGAGAAGTTCGACCAGCTCGCGGCCTTCCAGAACTTCCTGGTGATGCCGCTCACGTTCCTCGCGGGCGTGTTCTATTCGGTGCACACGCTGCCGCCCTTCTGGCAGGCGGTCTCGCGGCTGAACCCGTTCTTCTACGCGATCGACGGCTTCCGCTACGGCTTCTTCGGGCAGTCGGACATCGATCCCGCGGCGAGCCTCGCGTTTGCGGCGGGCGCCTTCGCTGTCCTATCATGGACGACCCTCCTCCTGCTGCGCCGCGGATACAAGCTTCGCCACTAGGCGCCTTTCCATGGTCGAACCCGCTTCCATCGAAGAATCCATCCGTGCCGGACTGCCCGTCACCCACCTCGAGGTGCGCGGCGACGGCGCCCATTTCGAGGCGGTGATCGTGAGCCCGAGCTTCGCGGGGCTGAACCGAGTGCGCCAGCACCAGCTGGTGTATGCGGCGCTCGGCGAGCGCATGCGCGAGGAAATCCACGCGCTGTCCATGAAGACGTTCTCGCCGGAAGAGTGGGCGGCACGCTGAGATGAACCGGGGCCGCCGCGGGCGGCCGGGATCGAGCGCCGCGGCCCGATTTTCGCCACATTCGCGGTCCACGATCACAGTCCTTCCGCCTTCTCCCTTTCGCAAACATGCAGAAACTCTCCATCCAGGGCGGCACCCGGCTCGCCGGCGAAGTGCGCGTCGCGGGCGCCAAGAACGCGGCGCTCCCGATCCTCGCCGCCTCGCTCCTCACGGCGGCCCCGGTGCGCCTCACCAACGTGCCGCAGCTGAACGACGTGAGCACCATGGTGAAGCTGCTCGAGCGCATGGGCGTGAAAGTCGAGGCCACGCCGCACGAGGTGAAGCTCGACGCGCGGCACGTGACCGAGCCCTTCGCCCCCTACGACCTCGTGAAGACCATGCGCGCCTCGATCCTCACGCTGGGCCCGCTGGTGGCCCGCTTCGGCGAGGCGCGCGTCTCGCTGCCGGGCGGCTGCGCGATCGGCGAGCGTCCCGTCGACCTGCATATCAAGGGGCTCGTGGCCATGGGGGCGGAGGTCGCCATCGAATCCGGCTACATCCATGCGAAGGCCCGGCGCCTCAAGGGCACGCGCATCTTCATGGATACCGTCACCGTCACCGGCACCGAGAACCTCATGATGGCGGCCTGCCTCGCGCAGGGCACCACGGTGCTCGAGAACGCGGCGCGGGAGCCGGAGGTGATCGACCTCGCGCGCTGCCTCATCGCCATGGGCGCGAAGATCCAGGGCCACGGCAGCGACGTGATCACCGTGCAGGGGGTCGACGCGCTCTTCGGCGTGCAGCACGACGTCATGGCCGATCGCATCGAGGCGGGCACTTTCCTCGCAGCGGCCGCCGCGACGCGCGGTGAAGTGACGCTGACCGGGGCGCCCACCGCGAGCCTCGATGCGGTCGTCGAGAAGCTGCGCGAGGCCGGCGCGCGCGTCGATGTGGCCGACGGCACCATCCACCTCGCGATGGCCGCGCGTCCCAGGGCGGTGAGCGTGCGCACCTCGCCGCATCCGGGCTTCCCGACCGACATGCAGGCGCAATTCATCGCGTTGAACACGGTCGCCGAGGGCACGGCGCTCGTGACCGAGACGATCTTCGAGAATCGCTTCATGCACGTGCAGGAGCTGCGCCGGCTCGGCGCGCACATCGAGATCCAGGGCAACACCGCGGTGGTGCAGGGCACCGAGGCGCTGGCCGGCGCGACCGTGATGGCGACCGACCTCCGCGCGTCGGCGAGCCTCGTCATCGCCGGCCTCGTGGCGGACGGCGCCACGATCATCGATCGCATCTATCATCTCGATCGGGGCTACGAGCGCATCGAGGAGCGCCTGGGCATCCTGGGCGCGCGCATCGAGAGGGTCGCATGATCACGCTGGCACTCGCCAAGGGGCGCATCTTCGAGGAAACGGTCCCGCTGCTCGAGGCGGCCGGCATCGCGCCCGCGGAGGACCCCGAGAAGTCGCGCAAGCTGATCCTCGGCACGAATCGCGCGGACCTGCGGCTCATCCTCGTGCGCGCCGCCGACGTGGCGACCTACGTGCAGTACGGCGCCGCCGACCTGGGGGTCGCCGGTCGCGATCTGCTCGCGGAGCACGGCGGCCAGGGCCTCTACCAGCCGCTCGACCTCGCCATCGCGCGCTGCCGCATGGTGGTCGCGGCACCCGAATCGTTCGACTACAACGCCGCGGTGCGCCAGGGCGCGCGCCTGCGCGTCGCGACCAAGTACGTGGGCACCGCGCGCGAGCATTTCGCGGCGAAGGGCATGCACGTCGACCTGATCCACCTCTACGGCTCGATGGAGCTGGCGCCCCTCGTGGGCCTCGCCGATGCCATCGTCGACCTCGTCGACACCGGCAACACGCTGCGCGCGAACAAGCTGCGCGTGGTGGAGGACATCATGCCGGTGTCGAGCCGGCTCATCGTGAATCCCGCCTCGCTCAAGCTGCAGCGCGACGCGATCGCGCCGCTGATCGAGGCCTTCCGGAAGGCATCCCATGGCTGAGCGTCCCACGGCGCGGCCGCGCCGCCTGTCCAGCGCGGACGCGGGCTTCGAGCGCGAGCTGGGCACGCTCCTCGCCTTCGAGGCCGCGCAGGACGAGCGCGTGGAGCGCGCCACCGCGGACATCCTCGAGGACGTGCGCCGGCGCGGCGATGCGGCGCTCCTCGAATACACGGCACGCTTCGATCGCTGGACGCCGGCGGATGCGGCGG
>Ga0157372_10001384_pt1 | contig 26176 bp, 20 predicted proteins | sample C55metaG_FD_115307 | JGI IMG/M metagenome (GOLD analysis project Ga0157372, IMG submission 115307) | Corn rhizosphere microbial communities from Kellogg Biological Station, Michigan, USA - C5-5 metaG | ecosystem: Host-associated > Plants > Roots > Rhizosphere > Soil | place: USA: Michigan...
AGGTCGGGCCGCTCGCGCCGCAGCAGCCGCGCCAGCGCCGGCACCCGCCGCGCGCCCGCCAGCCCCAGCGGCATCGGCGCCACCCGCAGCAGCGGCACGTCCAGCGCCGTCGCCCGCTCGGCCAGCGGCTCGGTCCCCGGCGCGTCCTCCAGCAGCAGCGTCGGCCGCCACTCGTCGCGGTCGAGCGATTCGAGCAGCATGAACATCGCGTTCTCGGCCCCGCCGAGGACGAAGCTATCGGTGTAGAAGAAGACTGATCGGGCCACGCTCGAGCTCACCCCCGAGCTTCGACAACTCGCCATCGTCATCTGATTCCAGCAGCGCCGCGTCCACTCCTGCCCAGAAGGCGTAGTCGAGGACCGGCCGGTAGAAGAGCGGGAAGCGCCAGCAGCCGGCCCGCTCCAGCAGCGAAGCCAGCGCGAAGACGACCCCGGCGGTCCGCGGCGCCCGCCGCGTCAGCCGGAGCAGCACCGCCCGCACCGCCAGCCACGGCCGCGAGGCGTCGTCGGGGTCGGCGAGGCGCAGGTCGCCGAAGACCTCGGGGTGGCTGCGCGCCAACAGCACCGTCGTCCGCCCTTTCGCCAGCGTGTCGCGCTGCAGCCCGCCGAGGTCCTTGCCGTATTCCTGCGAGGCCAGCGCGTCGGGGTCGTACCCCAGCTCCACCCCCGCCTTGCGCAGCCGCAGCGAGAGCTCGACGTCCTCGTTGCCGTAGATGCCGAAGGACTCGTCGAAGCCGCCGACCTCGCGCAGCACCTCCACCCGTAACGAAGCATTGCCAGTGAAGAAGGAGCGCGGCAGGGCGAGGTGGCCCGGGTCGGAGAGGCGCGAGAGGTGGCGGTCGAACTTGGCCTTGACGTAGCGGGCCGCGTGCGTGCTCCCCTTCTCCAGCTCGACCGGGACGGCGCCGAGGACGCAGCGGCGCGAGCCCGCCGGGTGGTGGGAGCGGTGCCGCTCGACGAACTCGGGGACGACGCGCATGTCGTCGTCGAGGACGATCGCCACCTCGCCCCGCGCCGCCGCCAGCGCCGCGTTGACCGCGGCCGAGCGCCCCCGTCCTGGCGGAGACACGCGGCGCAGCTCGTAGGGCACCCCGAGCCCGTCGATCATCTCTGCCGTCCCGTCGCTGCAGGCGTCGGTGGCGACCACCACCTCGTAAGTCTCTGGCCCGACGCTCTGTCGCGCCAGAGACTCCAGCGCCGCCCGCAGCGCCTCGCGCCGCTGGTGGGTCGGGATCAAGACGCTGACCTCGGGGCCCTCAGCCACCGCCGCCCCCCTCCCGCGCCGCGATCGCCTCTTCGTAGACGGCGGTCTGCCGCTCGGCCCACGCCCCCGGACTGTGGTGGCGCTCGGCGAACTCGCGCGCCCGCTCGCCCAATCGCCGCCGCCGCTCGTCGTCCTCCAGCAGCGCCGCCGTCGCCGCGGCGATCTCCGCCCCGCTCTCGCCGACCGCCAACGGCGGCTCCTCGCCGAAACCCGTGTAGCCCTCGGTGCCGCGCGGGGTCGTCACCACCGCCTTGCCCGCCGCCATCGCCTGCAGCACCTTCATCCGCATGCCGCCGCCGGTCCGCACCGGCGCCATCACCACCGCCGCCTCCTCCAGGTGGGGGAGGACGCTCGGCGCGTCGGCGACCAACTCGACGTGTGGACCCGCCAGCGCCCGCACCTCCGGCGTCGGCCCGCTGCCGACGATCCGCAGCCGCGCCCGCGGCGCCCGCTCCAGCACCGCCGGCAGGATCTCCCGCGCCAGCCAAGTCGCCGCGTCGCGGTTGGGCGGGTGGTGGAAGGCGCCGACGAAGAGGATCGTCCCCGGCACCTCGCGCGCCGGGTCCGCCCGCGGCGGCAGCACCAGCCCGAAGGGGTCGACCCGGACCCGGTCCGCCACATCGGGGGCCAGCGCCGCGACCTGCTCGGCGTCGCGCCGGCTGAAGACCTGGACGCGGTCGAAGCGGCACCAGGCTTCCGGCTGAAAGCGCGCCCAGCGGCGCCAGTCGAGCTCACCGAAGGCCCAGCCCGGCCACTGCCGCGGGGCCCCAGGGTGCCAGTCGACCGGGCGCGGCCGCAGCACCTCGTGGTGGGTGAAGACGCTCGGCAGCCCCGGGGGGTAGCGGAAGACCGACATCGCGCTGTCCTCGACCGCGACCACGTCGAAGCTGCGCTCGGCGCCGAGCCGGTCGAGAATCGGCTGGATCCCCGGCGCCGCGAACCAGACCGTCCGCCACGGCCGACGGCCGCGAGCCCAGCTCGACGCCATCCGCACCTGGCGCCGACGTCGCGCCATCCCCGGCGGAGGCCGGCGCCGGTCGGCGACGTGGACCTCGACTTCGGCCGCCAGCCGCCGCGCCGCCTCCGCTTCCCCGGGCTCGTCCCCGACCGCCGTCACCAGCGTCACCTCGTGGCGCTCCGCCAACCCCACCAGCTCGGCGTGGAGCAGGACCGGGATCGCTCCCGCGCCGTCGGCCGCGGGCGGGACCGGGACGACGAGGAGAATCCTCATCCCGCCTCGAGCACGTCCCGGTAGGCCTGCTCAAAGCGCGGGATCACCGAGGTCGCGGCAAAGGTCCGGGCTTTCTCGCTGGCCGCCTTGCCGTAGCGGCCGCGCCGCTCGGGGTCGCCGATCAGGTCCCGCATCGCCGCCTCCAGCGCGCCGACGTCGCCCTGCGGGACCAGCATCCCCGCCTCGTCTTCGCCGATCATGTCGACGTGGCCACCGAGCGTGGTCCCGATCACCGGCTTGCCGCGGTTCATCGCCTCGGCGACGGTGGCGCCGAAAGGCTCCGGCCACAGCGACGGCATCACCCCGAACATCGCCCGGTCCCAGGCAGCCATCACCGCCCGGTGCGGGACGTCGGTGAGCACCACCGCGTCCTCCGGGAAGCCGCCCGGCGAGTCGCGCTCGTAAGTCCCCATCAGCACCAACGGCGGCGGCGACTGCAGCCGCTTGTAGGCCTCGAAGAGCGTCTCCAGCCCCTTCACCTTGCGGAAGGCGCCGACGTAGAGGATGAAGGGCTCGCTCGGCAGCCGCTCCATGTAGGCGCCGACTTCGCCGGAGCTGTCGACCGGTTCGTCGGGGGCGACGTCCTGGAAGCTCGGGATCACCACCCGGAGCAGGTCCTCAGGCGGTCCGCCCGGCCCGAACAGGTAGCGGATGGTGACGTCGTCGACGAAGCTGCTGACGCTGTGCAGGCCGGTCATCTTGCGCGCCAGCAGCGGCCGACAGGCGTAGACGCCGAAGGTCGCCGCCAACCCCTTCGGGACGCCGCCGTAGTAATCGCTGGCGCAGGTGGCGCACTTGACCGGCGCCGGACCCGAGCAGGGCTCGCCTTTGCGCAGCAGCGTCCGGTTGGCGCAGAAATAGCCGTAGTCGCGGGCCGAGATCAGCAGCGGAATCCGCTTCCGCCCCATTGCCGCCGCGACCGAGAAGGCGAGCCAGCCGTAAGCGTGGATCACGTCGGGTTCGAAGCCGGAGATCAGCCGCCGCAGGCCGGCGATCGTCACCGGGTCGGGGAACGGCGGCTGGTGCCGCTGGTCTTCGTTGCGGATCAGCCGCCGCGCCACCGTCCGCAACTGCCGCAACCGGTGCACGGTCACGTGCTCTTCCCAGTCGAGCGGGGGCAGACCGCCGTGCCAGGTGGTGGCGACGGCGACGTCGTGCCCGCGCTCGGCCATCCCCGCGGCGAGCAGCCGCGCCTGGCAATGGGCGCCGCCGATGAACGGCGGGTAATGGTCGGTGACGATCAGGATCCGCATCAGCGCTGCAATCTTCCCAGTAGACGGTTGGCTCCCGGGCGGCGTCCGGGGAAGAGAAACAGCTCAGCCAGCGGCCGCGCCAGGCGTCGCGGCGCCAGCGCCTCGAGCGCGAACCAGGCGACCAGCAGCGCCTTCATCGGCCAGGAGACGTCGAAGCGGCGCCGGCCGGCGCGCACCGCGTCGCGCAGCAGGCCCAACGGGCGATCGGAGTCGATCGGGTGCCGCGCCGGTTCGAGCTTGAGCGAGACGAGCCGGTTGGCGAGGTCGGCGCAGGAGAGGATCGGCCGCGGGTGCTCCAGTTTGAGCTCATCGGCCAGCGCTTCCAGCGACCGCGTGGTGGCGCCGGCGAAGAGGACCGCTTCGCGCAGGTGGTCGAGGTCGATCTCGTCGCGGTCGAGCTCGTAGGCGTTGCCGCCGTGGACGCGGTAATCGGCGCAGACGTCATTCAAGAGTGCTGCCTCACCAAGCAAAGCCGTGAGGTGGACCAGGTACCAGTCGGCGCCGCTGCGCGGGTAGTCGGCCGCCGGGATCGGCAGGATCCGGCGCACCGCCTCGGTCCGGAAGCCGGTGCCGCCGCCGGGCAGCCAGGGGATGTCGAAGGGGAAGGCGAGCTCGGCCCGGCGCTGGTCCCCGGTCGGCGCCTGAAGGTGCCCACCCGGCTTCACGTCCCCGGTCGGCACTCCCTCCGCATCGACGATCGCCATCGGGAACTGCACCTTGGATAGCCCCGGGTCGGCGGCGAAGGCCGCGGCGACCCGTTCCGCCGCCTGCGGGCGCAGGCGGTCGTCGGCGTCGAGCACAAGGAGGACCTCGCCGCGGCAGCGCTCGAGCCCGGCGTTCAGCGCCGAGGCCTGGCCCCCCCGCTCCTTCAGCACCACCTCGACCCGGTCTTCGCAGCCCCGCAGCAGCTCGCGCGAGCCGTCGCTGGAGCCGTCGTCGACGACGACCACCTTCACGTCGGGATGCGTTTGCGCGCAGGCGCTCTCGATCGCCTCGCCGAGGAAGGGGGCGTAGTTGTGGTTGGTGACGACGATGTCGACGGGGGGCGCGGCGGTGTTCAAGGGAAGGTCGTCTGCCTCGGTAGCCAGCTCGTGACCCGGCGGTAGAGGTGCTGCGGTTTGTTCTCGCGGTAGAGCGAGGCGACGACGTGCCTCCTGCTGCCGGGGGGTCGGGGAACTTCGACCTCGAAGCTCCTTTCCTCTCCCGGGTCGAGCTCGACCCGGTAGTGCGACTGGCTTTTCCGCCCCACCCTGACGGTGAGCCGGTAAGAGGCGGGGTCCTGTTCGCTGCTGACCACGCCGACCCTGACCGCGTCTTCTTTGGAGTCGGTCGGGAGCATCCACAGCGCGGTGAAGCCCTCGGCGTTCTTCGCCGGCAAGGGCTTCTGAGCGAGGACCAACGCCGCCGCCGCGATCACGACCGCGGCTGCAACCATCGCGACCGCTCCCCAAGAGGGCCGGAAGCCCGCAAGCGGCGAGCGGCGTTCCTGCCCGGGCTGCAGGCGGCCGCGCCGCAACGCCGCCCCACGGCAAGCGCCGACGACGACCACCGCGAGGAGAACGGCCCAACTGGCGGTGCGGATCCCGAACGGGAAGACGTTCAGCACCAGCGTCCCCAGAACCAGCGCCATCAGGCTGACCCCGACGCTCAGCGTCAGCCGCTTCGGCAGCGCCGGCTCGCTGGAGCCGAAGGCGACGGCGACGATCGCGTAACCGGGCAGGAACAGCGTCAGCGGCAGCGCCGCGACGATGCGGACGATCTCCCACGGCACCAGCGCCGCCACCAGCGCGCAGACGACGCCCGCGATCGAGCTCCACGCGAGGTCACGATGTCCCCTCATGGCCGGTCCTTGAGGTCGTAGAGGACGATCCGCCCGCTGTCCCAGACCCGCGCCGCCGGGATCCGGGCGAACTTGTGGAGCAGCTTCCTGTCCTGCAGCTTGTCCCCGTACTGGCCCGGCACCGTGAAGTACTGGCCGCGCAGGGTGTCGTCCGCGCTGTTGCGGCGGTCGGCGACGACGTAGGGCAGGTGGTTTTCCTTCAGTAGCGGCAGTTGCCAGGATTCGAGCTCGGGTGAGCCCACGATGTCCTGAATGTCCGGGCCCTGGCCGCCGAAGGCGACCTGGCCGCCGGGCGTCAGCAGCAGCCGCGCGTCGGCTTCGGGTGCGGCGAAGCGGCTGCCGTCGATCCGCTTGCGCGCGAATTCGGCCAGCGCCAGCGGTTCGGAGTCGATCTCGCGCCCGTGCGCCTTTGCCTGCAGCGGCCGCGCCAGCTGCACGTCCCAGGGCCAACCGGAGATGGCGCCGCCGACGAGCACGATCCCCAGCCCGGCGACCAGCAGCAACCGCCGCCGCTGCAGGCCGGGACCGCCGCGCAGCAGCTCGGCGGCGCCGAAGATGAAGACGAAGGCGAGGCCGATGAAGAGGAACTCCCCGGCGCGGTTGCCGGTCTCCCAGGCCGCGGGAGCGAAGCGCAGCAGCAGCGCCCCGAAGAAGGCGGCGCCGGCGACGCAGAAGAGCAGGACCAGCGGCTCAAGCTCGCGCCTGCGGCGCCACAGCTGGCGCAGCCCGAGGAAGAATCCGATCGCCAGCAGGAGGATCGCGAACAAGGCCACGGCGCGGGCGAAGAACGGGGTCGCGCCGACGGTTTCGGTGGTGTTCGATGCCTGGTGGAAGAGGGTCCGCGGCGCCGACTCGCCGGTGGCGGTCTTCCAGATCGCCTTGATCGCGTCGGTCAGCACCGGGGAGAGGTAGTTGACGGTCGAGCGGGCGGCAATCAGCAGCCAGGCGAGCGCGGCGAGCGCGGCGAGCAGCGCGAAGGGCCACGGGTTCGGCTTCTTCACCTTCATCACCCGGTAGAGGACGGCGAGCAGGATGAAGATCGCCGCGAGGCCGTAGGAGGTGAGGTGGTGGGTGACCGTGACCGCGAGGATCCCGAGCACGAGTGGGACCGCCCAGGCAGAGCCGACCTCCGGCGGCTCGGCCTCGCGTTCGACGAAGGCCATCAGCACTACCACCATCAGCGGCAGTGCGAGCGACTCATAGGAGAACTGTGCCCCCCAGAAGAGGAAGTTGGAGCTGCCGACGTAGGCGGCGACGCCGAGCCCCGCCCCCCGCGTCGAGCCGCTGAGGCGGGCGAAAAGGAAGAAGAGCGCGGCCATGAAGGTGAGGCGGGCGGTGCCGACGAGGATCGTCCCGGCGCCGAAGCTCGACATCCCGGTCAGGGTCATCAGCGCCGAGGTCGCCCCCTCCAGACCGGGGTAGCGCGGGGTCGTCGTGATCGCCGGGTTGAAGTGGTAGAGGTGGTGGTAGCGCTCGATGTTTTCGGCGTTGAAGGCGTGGACGAACTCGTCGGGGAAGCTGAAGAAGATCGAGTCGCGGGTGACTTTCACGAGATAGAGCGCCAGGCCCAGCAGCAGGACCAGGCCCAATCGTTCGCGGTAGCTCGGCCCTTTGAGGCTGAGCCGGAGGAAGATCGGCACCGCGATGATGAGCAGGCCGATCCAGTAGAGGATCGAGTTCGGCTCCAGCGTCGCCCTGGAGAGCGCGTTGGTGAGCGCGCAGAGGAAGACCCCGAGGGAGGCGGTCAGCGCGACCAGCGGGAACGAGAGCCGGTCGAGCTTCGAGGTCGTGGGCCGGGCCGACACCATGAAATCTTATGGTCGGCTTTCGGTCGTCATCCCGATAGCCCTGCACGGGGACGGCCGGGGCGCCCTCGGCGCCCCGAACCGCCGTCGGTTCTCGGTTAGGCGAGTCGTCGTTCGAGCGCCTCGAGCTGGGCGCTCACCTCGGCCGGCAGCTTGTCGCCGAACTCGGCCAGGTGCGCTTTCACCTGCGGCAGCTGCTCCTTGACCAGGTCGAGGTCGACGCTGAGCAGCTCCTGCATCGCCTCGTCGGAGATCTCGAGCCCCTCGGTGTCGATCTCGCCCTCGGCCGGCAGCAGCCCGACCGGGGTCTCGACCGCCTCGGCTTCGCCTTCGCAGCGGCGGAAGACCCACTCGAGGACGCGACTGTTCTCGCCGAAGCCGGGCCAGAGGAACTTGCCCTCGTCGTCTTTGCGGAACCAGTTGACGTAGAAGACGCGCGGCAGCTGGGCGCCCTGGCGCCGGCCGACCTTGAGCCAGTGGGCGAAGTAGTCGCCCATGTTGTAGCCGCAGAAGGGAAGCATCGCCATCGGGTCGAAGCGCAGCTGGCCGACGGCGCCGGCCGCGGCGGCGGTCGTCTCCGAGGACATCGTCGCCCCCATGAAGACGGCGTGCTCCCAGTCGAAGGCTTCCTGGACCAGCGGCACCACGGTGGCGCGACGACCGCCGAAGAGGAAGGCGTCGATCGGGACGCCGGCGGGGTCCTCCCACTCCGGCGCGATCGAGGGACACTGGGCGGCGGGGGTGGTGAAGCGCGCGTTCGGGTGGGCGGCCGGCGTCTCGGACTCGGGGGTCCAGTCGTTGCCGTGCCAATCGATCGCGTGCGCCGGCGGCTCGCCGGTCATCCCCTCCCACCAGATGTCGCCGTCGTCGGTCTTGGCGCAGTTGGTGAAGATCGTGTTCCGCTCGATCGTGTCCATCGCGTTCGGGTTCGTCTTGTGGCTCGTGTTCGGGGCGACGCCGAAGAAGCCCGCCTCGGGGTTGACGGCGTAGAGCTTGCCGTCCTCGCCGAATTTCATCCAGGCGATGTCGTCGCCGACCGTCTCGACCTTCCAGTCGGGCAGGGTCGGGACCAGCATCGCCAGGTTGGTCTTGCCGCAGGCCGAGGGGAAGGCGCCGGTGATGTACTTGACCTTGCCCTCGGGCGAGGTCAGTTTGAGGATCAGCATGTGCTCGGCGAGCCAGCCCTCGTCGCGGGCCATCGCCGAGGCGATCCGCAGCGCGAAGCACTTCTTGCCGAGCAGGGCGTTGCCGCCGTAGCCCGAGCCGAAGGACCAGATTTCCCGCGTGTCCGGGTAGTGGACGATGTACTTGTTGGCCTCGTTGCAGGGCCAGGAGACGTCTTCCTGGCCCTCGGCGAGCGGCATCCCGACCGAGTGGACGCAGGGGACGAACTCGCCGTCGGCGCCGAGCACGTCGAGCGCGCCCTTGCCCATCCGGGTCATGATCCGCATGTTGGTGGCGACGTAGGCGGAGTCGGTCAGCTGGACGCCGATCTCGGAGATCTCGGAGCCGAGCGGGCCCATCGAGAAGGGGACGACGTACATCGTCCGGCCCTTCATCGAGCCCTTGAAGAGGTCGTTCAGGGTCGCGCGCATCTCGGCCGGGTCGCGCCAGTTGTTGGTCGGGCCGGCGTCCCCCTCCCGCTCGGAGCAGATGAAGGTGCGGTCTTCGACCCGGGCGACGTCGCCGGGGTCGGAGAGGGCGAGGTAGGAGTTGGGGCGCTTGGCTTCGTCGAGGCGCTCGAAGGTGCCGGCGTCGATCAGGACCTGGGCGAGGCGGTCGTACTCCTCGGCGGAGCCGTCGCACCAGTGGACCGAGTCCGGTTCGGTGAGCGAGGCGATTTCGTCCACCCAGCTGAGAAGTTTCGCGTGGGTCGTCAGCTCATCAGGGGCAGTCGTCAGGTCGCTCATTCGCCTCTCTCTAGTTCTCGGGTTTGAGGTCAACCATGGAGATGTCGGCCTCCTCGTTACGGATCTTCAAAGTCGCTACTTCCCGCCTGTCATCGGAAAAGATCACTTCGCACGTGAACGTCGTGCCCGGGTCCACAGACTGATCTGAGGGGCATTCGACGCCCTTGATCTTTTCATGGATCGAGGATTCAAGGCTGGCCTGGATCGTGTCCTCAAGCTTTTCCTGGCTGACCACGGTGCCGCATCCGTACATGGCCACAAGGCCGAAAAGCAGCGTCACCAAGACCAAAACGAGGGACCGGAAGCGCTTCTTCCGGCCGGAGGGGGCGGGAAACACCCGGGGCAGTAAAGCAGGGCCGCGGGACGCCGGCTGCGGGCAGGGTGGCCATGTCCCTCTTCCGGAATTGACCTCCCCTCCGCTTTGCTCCGGGGAGAACATGCCGCGCGAGCTCCGCTCGCGCGAGAACCAGATTGCATATAGCCGAACATTCCTCCAGAGGGACATGGCCAGCCTCCACGAACCGGCTCCGATGCTCAGAAGTGAGTCCTTGGTCGGCCCTTGACGCTCAGCGCACATCCCGCGCGGAGCGATGTTGTGGTTCCTCTTGCACGTATTTCGTCCGTTAGGAACCACGGAACTGGCGGATCGGCACCGGAGGCCGGAATCGTGGTTCCTTTCGGACGGTATGCGTCCATAACAAACCATGGGATTTAGATGGGGCGACGATCTTCGGGGGCTCTTGGATAGGGTTCCGCGCCGCAATGCGCTTTTACGAGTACGAGGCACGCAAGATCGTCGAGCTGGCGGGGATTCCCGTCACCAAGTACGGCTTCTGCACCAGCGCTGAGGAAGCGCGCAAGGTCGCCGAGGAAATCGGCGGCCCTGTCGTGATCAAGAGCCAGGTGCTGAGCGGCGGCCGGATGAAGGCCGGCGGGGTCAAGTTCGCCGACACGCCCGAGGAGGCGGCCCAACACGCCGAGGAGATCCTCAAGCTCGAAATCAACGGCCACATGCCGCGCGGCGTCCTCGTCGACCCCAAAGCCGAGGTCAAGCAGGAGTACTACGCGAGCGTCGTCTGGGACGGCACCGCGAAGAAGCCGCTGATGCTGTTCAGCGACATGGGCGGGATCGACATCGAGGAGGTCGCCGAGCAGCATCCGGATCACGTCGGCAGAGGCCACGTCTCCAACCTCCTCCCCGTCTCCGACTTCGAGGCCAAGCAGGTCGTCGCCGCCACCGGCGTCACCGGCTCGCAGCTGAACCGGGCGACCCCGGTCCTCGCCCGCCTCGCCCGCCTCTTCCGTGACAACGACATGACCCTGGCCGAGATCAACCCGCTGGCCGAGCTGACCGACGGCAGCTTCGTCGCCCTCGACGCCCACATGGAGATGGAGAACGAGGCGGTCGGCCGACAGAAGAAGCTCCTGCGCAAGGAGCTGGGGATCGCCGAGGACGACACCCGCGAGACCTACGAACCGTCCGACTTCGAGAAAAATGTCAGCGCGATCGACGCCGCCGATCACCGCGGGGTGATCCAGGGCAAGGACCACGGCTTCACCGGCAACCTCGGCCTCGTGATCGGCGCCGGCGGCGGCTCGCTGACCCTGACCGACGCGGTCCGCAACCAGGGCGGTCAGCCCGCCAACTACTCGGAGATCGGCGGCAACCCGTCGGTAGCCAAGGCCTGCGGCCTCGCCAAGGAGGTGCTGGAAAAGGACGGCGTCGAGAAGATCGCGGTGATGATGTCGATCGTCTCCAACACCCGCGTCGACATCGTCGCCCGCGGCGTGATCAAGGCCTGCCTCGAGCTCGGCAAGGACCCGGGCGAGACGATCGCGATCTTCCGCATCCCGGGCGCCTGGGAGGAGGAGGGCTTCAAGATCCTCGACAAGTACGGCGTCGAGTACTGCGACCGCTCGGTCTCGATGTGGGAGGCCGCCGGGCGCGCCGTCGCCAAGATCCAGGGGGCACCGGCCTGATGTCGATCCTGCTGAGCAAGGACACGACCTTCATCGTCCAGGGGATCACCGGCCGCGAGGCTGTGAACCTGACCCGCGAGTGCCTCGACTACGGCTCCAAGATCGTCGGCGGCGTCACCCCCGGCCGCAAGGGCCGCGAGGTCCACGGCGTGCCGGTCTTCGACACCGTCTCCCAGGCGGTCGAGCACCACGGCGGCCCGATCGACGGCTCCGTCGTCACCGTCCCCCCCGCCTTCACCAAGGACGCCGTGCTGGAGGCGATCGAGAACGGGATCAAGCTGATCGTCATCGTGACCGAGCGGATCCCGCGCGGCGACGTCGCCGAGATGGTCGAGCTTGCCGACATGCGCGGCGCCCGCATCATCGGCCCCAACTGCCTCGGCCTGATCGTCCCCGAGGTCTGCAAGATGGGCGGCATCGGCGGCCCCGCCAAAGACGCCGCCAAGGCCTACCAGCCCGGCCGCGTCGGGGTGATGAGCCGCTCGGGCGGGATGACGACCGAGATCTCCTCCTCGCTGACCGCCGCCGGCCTCGGCGTCTCGACCGCGATCTCGATCGGCGGCGACGCGATCATCGGCTCCGCCTACGCCGAGCTGATGCCCTACTTCGAGGCCGACGAGCAGACCGAGGCGATCGTCATCTACACCGAGCCCGGCGGCCGCATGGAGGCCCAGCTGGCCGAATGGGTCAAGGACAACAACTCCCGCCTCCCGATCGTCGCCTTCATGGCCGGCAAATTCATGGACGACGAGGAGATGAAGGGCATGAGCTTCGGCCACGCCGGCACCATCGTCGAGGGCAAAGAGGACACCGCGACCGAGAAGATCGCCCGCCTCGAAGCCGCCGGCATCCGCGTGGTCGAGCGGATCGACGAGATTCCCGACGTCGTCAAGGAAAAGATCGGAGCGACCGCCTGATGGCCGAGACCCTGACCAAGGTCTTTATCGACGTCGAGGTCGACGACTCGATCCGGAGTGACCCCCCCCTCGCCGCCAAGCTCGAAGAAGTCTGCCCCGTCGACATCTTCAAGGACGCCAATGGCACCGTCGAGGTCGTCGCCGAGAACTGCGACGAGTGCGTCCTCTGCAAGCTCTGCATCGAAGCCGCCCCTCCGGGCACCGTGCACGTCAAGAAGCTCTACGACGGCACCGAGCTTTCGTAGCTCTCCGAAACTCCGCCTCCTGAATCACGAAGACCCGCCGAAGCGGGTCTTTTCGTGCGGGGGAGCTACCCCCGGACCGCTTGACACACGTGTCATCGAGCGTACCTCGGTTGACTTTTTAGATCAAGGGGGGAGAACTTTGGCCGCCCTGGACTTAGAGAGGCGGAGGATGAAGCGGTGAGGTGCCGCGACCGCTTGACACGCGGGAGTCCGAAGTAGCTCTTCGGATGGGGTTCGAGTCCCCCGTCCTCCGCAGAACTTGCTGTCGGGCAGTGGACAAACTGGAGAGGTCGCCAAGTCAAGCGGCCGATGGGTAGCTTCCATCTGATCTTCGGCCGCTGCCCAGCAGCTTGACCTCTGTGGGATGCATCACGTTACGCATATATAAATTTATATTGGGGTAACGTCTACATCGATGGATGCATCGGTACGCACGAGACTCTCTCGGGACGACCGCATGGAGCAGACGCTTGGGGCAGCTCATGAGCTGTTCGCCGAGCGGGGCTATGCGGCGGCGACGATGGACGAGATCGCCGCCGCCGTGGGCGTGACGAAGCCGCTGCTCTACAACTACTTCGGCAACAAGGAGCGGCTCTACATCGCCTGCATGGAACGGGCGGGCGACGCTTTGATCGCGATGGTCGCCGAGACCGTCGGCAAGACTGAGAACCCCGGCGACGCGCTGCGGGCCGGCGTCCACGCCTTCTTCTCCTTCCTCGACACCGACCGCGCCGCCTGGGCGGTCCTCTTCGACGAGACCCTCCCCCGCGGGGGCGAGATCTCCGACCGGGTCGCCGCCTATCGCGGCCAGATCGCCGAGCTGGTCTCCGGCTCGCTGCTGGCGCAGCTGCCGGACCGCACCCGCGACGCCGCCCGCGTCGAAGTCGAGGCCCTCTCCACCGCCCTGCTCGGCGCCGCCGAGGCGCTCGCCCGCTGGTGGCTGCGGACCGAGGCGATCTCCGCCGAGGACGCCGCCGGGCTCCTCATCTCCACCGTCGAGCCCGGGCTGCGCGAGCGCTCGACCCCCACTTCGACTTCCAAGTCCCCCCAAGGAGGAAACACCCCCTGATGAACACGCAGACCCGCAAAGTCGCCGTCGTCGGCGGCAACCGGATCCCGTTCGCGCGCTCCAACAGCGTCTACTCGCACGCGAGCAACCAGGACATGCTGACCGCCGCCCTCGACGGCCTGATCGACCGCTATGGCCTGCAGGGCGAGACCCTCGGCGAGGTCGCCGGCGGCGCCGTCCTCAAGCACTCGCGCGACCGCGACCTCACCCGCGAGAGCGTGCTCAGCACCCGCCTGGCGGCGGAGACCCCCGCCTACGACGTCCAGCAGGCCTGCGGCACCGGTCTGGAGACGACGATCCTCGTCGCCAACAAGATCGCCCTCGGCCAGATCGACTGCGGCATCGCCTGCGGCGCCGACACCACCTCCGACGCGCCGATCGCCCTCAACGAGGACCTGCGCGAGACGCTGCTGGACGCCAATCGCGAGCGCTCGACGATGGGCAAATTGAAGACGCTGACCAAGGTCCGCCCCGGCCACATCGTCCCGGCGATCCCCCGCAACGAGGAGCCGCGCACCGGCCTCTCGATGGGCGAGCACTGCGCGATCATGGCCACCGAATGGGACATCGGCCGCAAGGAGCAGGACGAGCTCGCGGTCAAGAGCCACAAGAACCTCGGCGCCGCCTACGAGCGCGGCTTCTTCGACGACCTGATGACCCCCTACATCGGGCTCGACCGCGACCAGAACCTGCGCCCCGACTCCAGCCTGGAGAAGCTGGCGAAGCTGAAGCCGGTCTTCGGCGGCCCCGAGGGAACGATGACCGCGGCCAACTCGACGCCGCTCTCCGACGGCGCCTCCGCCGTCCTCCTCGCCTCCGAGGAGTGGGCAGAAGAGCACGACCTGCCGATCCTCGCCTACATCACCGAGGCGCAGACCGCCGCCGTCGACCACGTCCACAAGCGCGAAGGCCTGCTGATGGCGCCCGCTTACGCGATGCCGCGGATGCTCGATCGCGCCGGGCTGGCGCTGCAGGACTTCGACTACTACGAGATCCACGAGGCCTTCGCCGCACAGGTGCTCTGCACGCTGAAAGCCTGGGAGGACAAGGAGTTCTGCTCCGAGAAGCTCGGCCGTGCCAAACCGCTCGGCAAGATCGACCGCAAGAAGCTCAACGTCAACGGCGGCTCGCTGGCGGCCGCCCACCCGTTCGCCGCGACCGGCGGGCGGATCGTCGCCGGCCTCGCCAAACAGCTCAACGAAGACGGCAAAGGCCGCGGCGTGATCAGCATCTGCGCCGCCGCCGGCCAGGGTGTCGTCGCGATCCTCGAGGCCCCGGGAGGTGCCAAGTAGCCATGGCTGATCGTTACTCGCAACTCGTCAACGCGCCGCTCGTCTCGACCGTCGCCAAGCAGCTCGGGCTGCCGCAACCGGTCGCGCTCGACCGCTACCAGCCCGGCCAACCTGCGGTCGCCGGCCCGGTGCTCCACGACGCCGCGCCGGAAGGCCGGCTCGGCAAGCAGATCGCCGCGATCCTCGACAGCGTCGAGGCCGAACGCGCCGGCGCCGAGGGTAAGGCGAAGGCGCTGGTCTTCGACGCGACCGGGATCAGCGACTCGACCCAACTGGTCGAGTTGCAGCGCTTCTTCTACCCCGGCGTGCCGCGCCTGCAGCGCAGCGGCCGCGCGATCGTCCTCGGCACCCCGCCGGCAGAAGCCGGCTCGGTCGAGGCCCACATCGCCCAGCGGGCGCTGGAGGGCTTCACCCGCTCGCTCGGCAAGGAGATCGGCGGCAAGGGCTCCACCGCCCAGCTCGTCTACGTCGAGCCGGGCGCCGAGGACCAGCTGGAGTCGACGCTGCGCTTCCTCCTCTCGCCCAAATCGGCCTACGTCTCCGGCCAGGTGATCCGGGTCGGCGAAGGCGTCGCCCCCAGCCCGAAGATCGACTGGGAGCAGCCGCTGGCCGGCAAGGTGGCGCTGGTCACCGGAGCCTCACGCGGGATCGGCGCCGCGATCGCCGACACCCTCGCCCGCGACGGCGCCGAAGTCGTCGGCCTCGACATCCCCCAGGCCGAAGCCGACCTCAAGGCAGTCACCGAGGCGATCGGCGGCCGCTCGATCGCGGTCGACATCACCACCGCGGACGCGCCGGACAAGATCGCCGCCGAGCTATCGGACGGCGTCGACGTCGTCGTCCACAACGCCGGCGTGACCAAAGACCGGACGATCGCGAAGATGCCGGAGGAGCGCTGGACGCAGCTGATGGAAATCAACCTCTCCAGCGAGGAGCGGATCAACGAGGCGCTGCTCGGCAAAAGGTTGCTGCGGCCGAACGGGCGCATCGTCTGCGTCTCCTCGATGTCCGGGATCGCCGGCAACGGTGGCCAGACCAACTACGCCGCCTCCAAGGCCGGGGTGATCGGGATGGTCGAAGCGATGGCGCCGGAACTGGCGAAACGCAAAGCGACGATCAACGCGGTCGCGCCGGGCTTCATCGAGACCCAGATGACCGGGGCGATGCCGATCGGCCCGCGCGAAGCCGGCCGCCGGCTCTCCAGCCTCTCGCAGGGCGGCCTGCCGGTCGACGTCGCCGAGACGATCGCCTGGTTCGCCGGCCCCGCCTCGACCGGGGTCAACGGCAACACGGTCCGCGTCTGCGGCCAGAACCTGCTGGGGGCCTAGCCGATGGCCGATGATCAGGGACCGAAGACCCTCGAAAGCTCCCCCAGCATCGTGCCGCTCTACGCGCGGGCGGCGCTGCCGATGATCCCCGGCGCCTCGCTGCTGCCGTTCGTCCCAGGTGGCGGCGGCGAGATACCCGACGGGCTCGACCTCGAGCTGGCCGGCGTCAGCGCCAAGCCCGAGGACGTCGCCGCCTACGCCAAGGTCTGCGGCTTCGCCCTCCGCGACACCCTGCCGCCGACCTACCCACACATGCTCGCCTTCCCCCTGCACATGGCGGTGATGAGCAATGGCTCCTTCCCCTTCGGCGCGGTCGGCCTCGTCCACGTCGAGAACTTGATAGCGCAGAAGCGGCCGATCGGGATCGACGAGGAGATGACGATCCGCGTCCGCCCGACGAAGCTGCAGCCGCACCCGAAAGGCAAGACCTTCTCGCTGGAGACCGAGGTCCTGGTCGACGGCGAGACCGTCTGGGAGAGCACCAGCACCATGCTCCGCCGCGGCAGCTCCAACGGTGAAAACGCGGTTCCCTCCGCTATGCGGAAAGAAAAGCGTTCTCAGCAGGCGACCGGCTTCGAGCCCCTCGACGCTGACGCGCCCGCCTCGGCCGAATGGAAGCTCCCGGGTGACCTCGGGCGCCGCTACGCCGGCGTCTCCGGCGACCGCAACCCGATCCACATTCACTCGCTGACCGCGAAGCCGCTCGGCTTCCCCGCCGCGATCGCCCACGGGATGTGGACGAAGGCGCGGGCGCTGGCGCAGCTGGAAAGCGAGCTGCCGGACAGCTTCGAGGTCGACGTCCGCTTCCGCAAGCCGGTCCTGCTGCCGGCCCGCGTCGCCTTCGCCGAGCAGGGCTCGAGCAAAGAGATTCTCTTCGCCGTCCGCGATGCCAAGAAGGGCACGCCTCACCTCGACGGACGCGTAACCGCCAAAACCACCGGAAGGAAGAAAGGCAAGTGACGACCACCACCGAGAACAAGGGGATGGCGGAGCGCAGCATGGGCTATGGCCTGCGGGCACTGAACCGCCTCGCCGGCTCCGACCTCCTGGATCGCATCCGCATCCGCAAAGGGGTCGAGAAGGCCCTCTTCCAGGGCACCAAGAACGGCTTCAAGACCGCGACCGCGGCCGGCCGCACCTTCAAGGCCGCCCAGTCGCTGGGCAAACCCGCCCGCCAGAAGAAGGGCAAGTCGAAAGGCCTCTTCGACCTCACGCCCGACGACGAGCAGCAGATGTTCGAGGAGGCCGGTCGCTCCTTCGCCGCGGACCAGATCCGGCCCGCGGCCCTGAAGGCCGACGAGGACCGCGAGACCCCGAAGGCGATCCTCGACCAGACGATCGAGCTCGGCGTCGCCATGCTCGGCGTCCCCGAGGAGCTCGGCGGCGTGATGACCGAGCAGTCGGCGGTGACCGCCGTCCTGATCGGCGAGGCGCTCGCCCACGGCGACATGGGCATCGCCTACGCCGCTCTGGCCCCCGGCGCCGTCGCCACCGCGATCGGCCTCTGGGGCAGCGCCGAGCAGGAGGCGACCTACCTGCCGGCCTTCACCGGCGAGGACGTCCCCGCCTCGGCGCTGGCGATCCTCGAGCCCCAGCCCCTCTTCGACCCCTTCGCACTGGAGACGAAGGCGAAGAAGAAAGGCGAGGAGTGGGTCCTCAGCGGCGCCAAGTCGCTGGTCGCCCGCGCCAAGGACTGCGAGCTGTTCGTCGTCGCCGCCGACGCCGAGGGCATCGGCCCGGCCCTGTTCGTGGTCGAGTCCGGCGCCAAAGGCCTCGCGGTCGAGGACGAGCCGGCGATGGGCCTGCGCCCCGCCACCACCGGCCGCCTGCTGATCGACAACGTCAAACTGCCGGCGAGCGCGCTGCTCGGCGAGGGCGACGCCAAAGCCAAGGACTATGCCGCCTGCGTCAACCGCTCGCGGATCGCCTGGTGCGCCCTCGCCACCGGCACCGCGCAGGCGGTACTCGACTACGTGATCCCCTACGTCAACGACCGCCAGGCGTTCGGCGAACCGGTCTCCAACCGCCAGGGCGTCGCCTTCGCGGTCTCGGACATCGGCATCGAGCAGAACGGGATGCGGCTGAGCACCTACCGGGCGGCGAGCCGCGCCGACCGCGGCGAGAGCTTCGCCCGCGAGGCCGCGCTCGCCCGCCGGCTTTGCACCCAGAAGGGGATGCAGATCGGCTCCGACGGCGTCCAGCTGCTCGGCGGCCACGGCTTCGTCAAGGAGCACCCGGTCGAGCGCTGGTACCGAGACCTTCGAGCGGCGGGCGTGATGGAGGGCGCCCTGCTCGTCTGATCGGCGGCTGAGCGCCCCGATCCACCAAGACGAGCGAAAGGCAGAACCATGACGATCAACCTCGAGATACCGAAGAAGTTCAAACCGCTGGTCAGCCAGGCGAACCAGGTCGCCACCGAGGTGTTCCGGCCGATCTCGCGCAAATACGACGAGGCCGAGCACGCCTACCCCAAAGAGCTCGACATGCTCGCCTCCCTGATCGACGGGATGAACGAGGGCTCCGACATCGGCGGCGCCGGCGCCGCGGGCGTGCGCCGCGAGAAAAGCGACGACGGCGAGAACCGCAACGGCTCCAACCTCTCCACCGTGCTCGGCATCATCGAGCTCTGCTGGGGCGACGTCGGCCTGCTGCTCTCGATGCCGCGCCAGGGGCTCGGCAACTCGGCGATCGCCTCGGTCGCGACCGAGGAGCAGTTGAAGAAGTACGGCGGCAAGTGGGCGGCGATGGCGATCACCGAGCCGGAAGCCGGCTCGGACTCGGCCGCGATCCGCACCACCGCCGAGCTCGACGGCGACGAGTACGTCTTGAACGGCGAGAAGATCTTCGTCACCTCGGGCGACCGGGCCGACCTGATCGTCGTCTGGGCGTCGCTGGACCGCTCGAAAGGGCGGGCGGCGATCAAGTCGTTCATCGTCGAGCGCGACAACCCCGGCCTCAAGCTCGACCGGCTCGAGCACAAGCTCGGGATCCGCGCCTCCGACACCGCCAACTTCACCCTGCAGGACTGCCGGGTGCCGCAAGAGGCGCTGCTCGGCGACCCCGAGGTGAAGGAGAAGGGCTTCGCCGGGGTGATGGAAACGTTCGACAACACCCGGCCATTGGTCGCCGCGATGGCCGTCGGCGTCACCCGCGCCGCGCTGGAGGAGACGCGCAAGTGCCTCAAAGAGGCGGGCGTGAAGGTCGACTACGACAAGCCCGCCCTCTCCCAGCACGCCGCCGCGGCGCGGTTCCTGGAGATGGAGGCCGACTACGAGGCCGCCTGGCTGCTCACCCTCCAGGCCGCCTGGATGGCCGATAACTCAAAGCCGAACTCGCTGCAGGCCTCGATGGCCAAGGCGAAGGCGGGGCGCACCTGCGTCGACGTCACCCTCGGCTGCGTCGAGCTCTGCGGCAGCACCGGCTACGGCGAGACCGAGCTGCTCGAGAAGTGGGCCCGCGACTCGAAGATCCTCGACATCTTCGAGGGGACCCAGCAGATCCAGCTGCTGATCGTCGCCCGGCAGCTGCTGAAGAAGACTTCGGCCGAACTTCGGTAGCCAGGTAGGCAGGGGTTAAGGGGGCCGGGGTGCCCCTCTCCAGACACCACTCGCCAATGGCTCGTGGTTGAGTGTCTGGAGAGGGGCACCCCGGCCCCTTGTCAGCTGGTGCATAGACTCGCCGCCGGTTGGCCAAGAAGGCGGATATCAAGCAATTCCGGCAGGCGTGCGCAGAGCTACGCAGGTCAGCCCAAGAACGCCGCAATGCGAGCCTAGATCTTCACGCCGAGAAGCGGATATCCGGCTTGCGCGAGCACATGGACTATGGAGATCTGTTGGGTTGGTTGCGACAATGGAGAGGAGCACTGATGGCAACTGTCGTAGCCCTAGATTCCTCGCCTGCAAATGTTCTGCGTTCTATGCGCGGGGCAATCATCGATGCCCGTTTGGGATATCCAGAGATCCTGCATGTTGAGATCAAGGACTCGGCGGGCGAGATGTGGCAACTTGCAACGCAGGATGCCGATTGGACTCCAACTGACCCAAGTGAGCTAGTCGGCCAGCGCGTTGAGGATGCTCAGATTGACGAGGAGAGCGGCGAGCTTCGCTGTCAGCTCTCAAATGGGTCTGCCCTTGATGTCAAGCCCTCTCGTAAAGAAGCTGACGACGACCCACCGAATTGGGAGCTGATCACCCCCGGCGGAGTCCTCTTGGAGTTTGGCCCAGGTGTCCGTTGGCAGATCAGCAGTGCTGACGAGCCAACTTCATCCCGGCGCTGATCAGCCTTGAGGCAGGCTCCCGAGGCGTGAATCTGATCGAGGACTTGATGGAGCGATCCCCGGCCTCGCGGCTGGGGATCGTTTCCGTTGACGCCGAAGGCGATCGGCGGGACTGGTACTTCGGGGAACTGGTCGCCAAATCGGCGGGGCTCTCGGGGGCGTTTGCTGCTCGCGGGGTTCTACGCGGCGACGTGGTGATGACGTTGGTGGGGAATCGGATCGAGTGGGTGTTGAGCCTGCTTGCCTGCTGGCGGATGGGGGCGGTGGCGTTGCCTTGCAGCACGATGCTGCGGCGGCACGACCTCGAGCATCGGGTCGGCGCCGCGAAACCGAAGCTCTGCGTCGGCGAGGAAGCGCTGCTGGAGGAGATGCCGGACGGGGTGGCGCTGATGACCATGGCCGACGTCGCCGCGACGATGGACGAGGACCGCCCGCAGGAGACGCCCGCCGCGATCGAGGAGATGGACCCGGAGGACCCGGCGCTGATCGTCTTCACCTCCGGCACGACCGGGGAGCCGCGCGGGGTGGTTCACGCCTACCGCTACCTGCTCGGCCAACGAGCCCAGGCGGAGCACTGGTTCGGCTCGCGCGAAGGCGACCTCGCCTGGTGCACGACCGCCACCGGCTGGTCGAAGTCGGCCCGCAACGTCTTCCTCGCCCCCTGGATCACCGGCGCCGCCGCGGTCATCCACGACGGCCGCTTCGACCCGGCCGAGCGGCTCGACTTCGCCGAGGCGCTCGGGGTCAACGTCCTCTGCCAGGCGCCGACCGCGTACAGGATGCTGGCCCGCCGCACCCAGCTGCGGCCGCTGCCTGCGCTCCGCCGAATGGTCTCGGCCGGCGAGCCGCTCGACCCGGAGACGATCGCCGCCTTCAAAGCGGCGACCGGCCTCGAGCCCGCCGACGGCTACGGCCAGACCGAGACCGGCCACGTCACCGCCAACCTCGTCGGCGAGCCGGTCCGCCAGGGATCGATGGGCAAACCGCTGCCGGGGATCGAGACCCGGATCGTCGAGGGCGAATTGCAGCTGCGCGCGGCCTCCTCCCCCACCTTCTTCTCCCGCTACCTCGACGGCGAGCGCTTCGAGGGCGAGTGGTGGCAGACCGGCGACCTCGTCCGGCAAGACGACGAGGGCTACCTCTACTTCGAGGGCCGCGGCGACGACATCATCCTCTCCTCCGGCTACCGGATCGGTCCGACCGAGGTCGAGGCCGCTCTGCTCTCCCATCCCGCCGTGGCCGACGCCGCCGCGGTCGCCGCCGCCGACCCCGAGCGGGGCGCCGTCGTCCGCGCGATCGTCGTCCTTAGGAACGGGAGCAACGCCGGCGACGCTCTCGTCCATGAGCTGCAGGAGCACTGCAAACGCGAGACCGCGCCCTACAAGTTCCCCCGCATCGTCGAGTTCACCGACGAGCTGCCGAAGACCAGCACCGGCAAGATCAAGCGCGCGCAGCTACGGAACGGCTAGACCCTCGGCCAGGTCCACAGGCCTGCCGAGGTGGAAACCCTGGGCCATGTCGACGCCGTACTCGCGCAGCAGGTTCTCCGTGTGTTCGTCCTCGACGAACTCGGCGATCGTGCGCTTGCCGAGGCCGCGGGCGATCTCGACGATCGCCTTGACGACGAGCTGGTCGGCGTCGTTCTGAGCCATCTCGCGGATGAAGGTGCCGTCGATCTTGATCACGTCGAAGGGCACTTTCTTCAGGTAGGCGAAGGGGCTGAAGCCGGCGCCGTAGTCGTCGATCGCGACTTCGCAGCCGAACTCGGTCAGCCGGTCGGCGAAGGCACCGGCGGTGTCGTAGTCCTCGACCCGCGCCGACTGGGTGATCTCGAAGGTGCAGCGAGCCGGATCGGCTTCGCCTTCGTCCAGGCGCCGTTCGATGAATTCGAGCACCGAGAGGTCGGTCATCGAAGCGCCGGAGAGGTTCATGTGGAGGGAGACGGGATCTCCCGCCCGCTCGCGCTCGGCCATCAGCTCCAGCGCCTGCGCCACGACCCAGCGGTCGAGCTCCTGGACCATGCCGGAGCGCTCGGCCACCTCGATGAAGGAGGCGGCCGGCAGCAGCTCGCCGCTCTCGCCGGTCATCCGCAGGAAGAGCTCGTAGCGCTCGATCCCGCCCGAGGCGAGGCTGCGGATCGGCTGCGTGGCGAGGCGCAGCCGGTTCTGGGTCAGCGCGTCGCGGATCCTGGCGCTGGTGGTCTGCGCGCGGCGCGGCTCGCCGTGCTCCCCGTCCGGTGCGTGGAAAAGCATGATCCGGTTGCGGCCCTCTGCCTTGGCCTGGTACATCGCCTGGTCGGCGGCGAGCAGGACCGCTTCGGAACCGGCGTCCTGGCCTCCGAACATCGTGATCCCGACGCTGATCGAGGCGGGCGCCATTTCGGAGCTGGGCATAAAGCTCTCGGCCGCCTGCGCCCGCAGGTCCTCGCCGAGCTGCAGCGCCCCGGCGGTGTCGGTCTGCGGCATCAGCACCGCGAACTCGTCGCCGGAGAGGCGGGCGACGATGTCGGTCGCCCGCACCCGTTCGCGGAGGATGTCGGAGACGCCGCGGATCAGCCGGTCGCCGGCCTGGTGCCCGAACTTGTCGTTGACCTCCTTGAGGCCGTCGATGTCGATCACCATCACGGCGCCGCGGCCGCCATAGCGGGCGCTGAAGGAGACGTACTGGTCGAGTTCGGCACGGAAGCGGCGCCGGTTCAACAGCCCGGTCAGCGAGTCGTGGTCGGCGAGGAAGCGCAGTTCGGCCTCGGTCTTCTCCGCCCGCTCGAGCGCGCCCTGGAGCACCGCCCGGTCCTCGGGCGCAAGCTTGGCCAGAACTGCCTCGACGGCAGGGTCTGGACCCCCTCCTTTGCGCATGTTCATCATCAACTGACGGTATTCGGTTACCCGGCCAGACGACCGTACCTGCTGGCGGACCTCTCCGTAGAACCAAATTTCGGCTATTTCGCGCCGCGAATACTCGATTTGTCGGTCCCCGGGTAGGTTCAGGGGGTGCCGAACCGCCTCGCGCAGGAGACCAGCCCCTACCTCCTGCAGCACCAGGACAACCCGGTCGACTGGTACCCGTGGGGGCCGGAGGCGCTGGAGCGGGCGCGGGAGGAGGACAGGCCGATCCTGCTCTCGGTCGGCTACAGCGCCTGCCACTGGTGCCACGTGATGGAGCGCGAGTCCTTCGAGGACGCCGAGACCGCCGCCTATATGAACGAGCACTTCGTCCCGATCAAGGTCGACCGCGAGGAGCGCCCCGACGTCGACGCGATCTACATGGAGGCGGTGCAGGCGATGACCGGCCACGGCGGCTGGCCGATGACCGTCTTCCTCGACCCCGAGGGGGTCCCCTTCTACGGCGGCACCTACTTCCCGCCCGACACCAGCCGCGGCATGCCGAGCTTCCAGATGGTGATGGAAGCGGTCGTCCACGCCTTCGAGACCCAGCGTGAGGAGATCCGCGAACGGGCGCCGGGGACGCGGGCGCGGCTCGGGGCGCTGGGGGAAGTCGAGCCGCGCGACCTGCCGGAGACGGCGGCGCTGGAGGAGGCGGTGCAGCGCCTGCTGGCGGTGGCGGACCGCCGCAACGGCGGCTTCGGCAGCGCCCCGAAGTTCCCGCCCGCCTCCTCGCTGGAGCTGCTGCTGGCGCGCGGCGAGACCGAGCTCGTCGAGCTGACGCTGGACAAGATGCTCGCCGGCGGCATCTACGACCAGCTCGGCGGCGGCTTCGCGCGCTACTCGGTCGACGCGATCTGGCTCGTCCCCCACTTCGAGAAGATGCTCTACGACAACGCTCTGCTCGCCCGCGCCTACCTGCACGGCGCTCAGCAGTTCGGCCACGAGCGCTACCGCCGCGTCTGCGAGGAGACGCTCGACTGGATGCTGCGCGAGATGCGCGGCCCCGAGGGCGGCTTCTACTCGGCCCTCGACGCCGACTCCGAGGGCGAGGAGGGCAGGTTCTACGTCTGGACCCCGGAGCAGATCCGCGAGGTGCTGGGCGAGCGCGCCGAGGCCGTGCTCGAGTACTACGGCATCAGCGCGGAGGGCAACTTCGAGGGCGCGAACGTGCTCCACCTGGCCGGCGGCGCCGCGGCTGAGGAGCCGGAGGGGCTGGAGGAGATGCGGCAGGCGCTGCTCGAGGCGCGTGCGCGGCGGGTGCGCCCGGGGCTCGACGACAAGCGTTTGACCTCCTGGAACGCGCTGGCGATCGCGGCGCTGGCGGACGCCGGGGCCGCCTTCGGTCGCGAGGACTATCTCGACGCCGCCCGCGCCTGCGCCGCCTTCCTGCTCGACCAGATGCGAGACGAGGCCGGCAACCTCCTGCGCACCTACAAAGACGGCCGCGCCCACCTCAACGCCTACCTCGAGGACCACGCCTTCCTGCTCGAGGCGCTGCTGACCCTCTACGAAGCGACCTTCGAAGAGCGCTGGTTTACCGAGGCGCGGGCGCTCGCCGACGTCACGATCGAGCGCTTCGGCGACACCGAGCGCGGCGGCTTCTACTCGACCTCCGCCGACCACGAGGAGCTGATCGCCCGCCGCAAGGAGGTCGGCGACCACCCGATCCCCTCCGGCAACAGCTCGGCGGCGATGGGCATGCTCCACCTCGCCGCCCTCACCGGCGAGCACCGCTACGCGGAGGCCGGCGAAGGCGTCTTCGCCCTCTTCGCCAAGCCGGCGGTCGAGCACCCCGACGCCTTCGCCCACCTGCTGCGCGCCCTCGACTTCCACCTCTCCCCCACCCACGAGGTGGCCCTGGTCGGCGACGACGTCTCAGAGCTCGCTGCGGTGGTGCGCGAGAGGACCCACCCACATCTCGTGCTTGCGGGCGGGCCACAGGGAAGCGAGCAGCCGCCCTTGCTGTCCGGTCGCACCACCGTCGACGGCATGCCCGCCGCCTACGTCTGCGAAAACTTCACCTGCCAGCTCCCCGTAACCAAGCCGGAAGCACTCCGCGCTGAGTTGACCCGGTCATAGCCGGGTTAACTCAGCAATCGCTAGAGGATCGGCAAGAAGTTTTCGATCTCGTACGGGGTGACCTGCACCCGGTAGTCGTCCCATTCCTGCCGCTTGATCTCGACGAAGCGGCGGAAGGTGTGCTCGCCGAGGGTGCGCAGGACCAGCTCCGACTCGGCGGCGACCTCGATCGCCTCGCCCAGCGTCGCCGGCAGCTGCTCGATCCCCTGGTGGGAGAGCTCCTCCTGGGAGAGGTGGTAGAGATTCTGCTCCATCGGCTCGGGCAGCTCGTAGCCCTTCTCGACCCCTTCCAGCCCCGCCTGCAGCATCCCGGCGAAGCAGAGGTAGGGGTTGGCGGCGGGGTCGGGGCAGCGCAGCTCGGCCCGGGTCGCCGACTCCTTGCCGGGGTGGTAGAGCGGCACCCGGATCAGCGCCGAGCGGTTGCGGCGCGACCAGGCCAGGTAGACCGGCGCCTCGTACCCCGGCACCAAGCGCTTGTAGGAGTTGACCCACTGGGCGAAGAGCGGCGAGATCTCCCGCGCGTGCTTCAACTGCCCGGCGATGAACGACTTCGCCACCGGCGAGAGGTAGTAGGGGTCGTCGGCGTCGTAGAAGGCGTTCTTGCCGTCGCGGCTGAGCGACTGGTGGACGTGCATCCCGGAGCCGTTCTCGCCGAACAGTGGCTTCGGCATGAAGGTCGCGTGGTAGCCGTACTTCATCGCGTACTCCTTGACGACGATGCGGTACGTCATGCAGTCGTCGGCCATCTCGAGCGCGTTCTTGTAGCGCATGTCGACCTCGTGCTGGGAGGGGCCGACCTCGTG
>Ga0157372_10001385_pt1 | contig 26160 bp, 25 predicted proteins | sample C55metaG_FD_115307 | JGI IMG/M metagenome (GOLD analysis project Ga0157372, IMG submission 115307) | Corn rhizosphere microbial communities from Kellogg Biological Station, Michigan, USA - C5-5 metaG | ecosystem: Host-associated > Plants > Roots > Rhizosphere > Soil | place: USA: Michigan...
AGGCCGATTCGGGGGCTCCAGAATGTGTCGGTTCGCGCGAGATCGGGCTGTCCAGCTATCCGCTGGTGGACCTCCTGCCGGAAGCGGTCATAGCGCAGGCCAGCCAGCGCCTTCCAGTGCTCGCCGAGGGAGATCATGTCCTGGGCATAGAAGCCGAGGGTCTTGTAGACTCCCGTCCGGTGCGTGCCCGGAGTGCCGGCGACTTCCAATGGCAGGACCGGAAGCACCGGATCGAACAGATCGACAGTGGCGATATTCGCACGGTCTATCCGCAGCTCATATTTGGACTGCCTGCCCGTTTCGAAACCCAGCAGCAGCTTGTGTTCCAGCGGCCCAGTGGAAAATCGCCCGGACAGTTCGAGCTGGTTGAACCAGCCATGCTCGGCGCGATCCGTGCTCTGGCGATTGAGCGTTACTGTTCGTGCAGCTTCATTGACGACGTTCGGAATCGTGTTCTGCCGGTCGAGCGTATAGTCATAATAGCGCAAGGCGTTGTGCAGCTTGAGCGTATCGCTGAACTCATGATCGAGCGTCGCCGTCGTCGACCACACTTCCGACTGGCTGAAATCCACGGCGCGAGCGTTTGCCGCGCCATAATAGGTCGATGCCCGCACATCCACCGGACGTCCCTGGAACGCCGGAATGCCATTGTCGGTCACACGGCGGTCGCGTAGATAGTCGGCTTGCAGCAATATCCGGGTGCGGTCGCTCGGCGCGAACAGCACGGACGGGGCAATGGCTTCGCGCCTGAGGAAGCCTTGGTCGCGATAGCTGTCCGATCGTTCGATGGCGCCGGTCAGACGCACCGCCACATCGTTGCCGGTAAAGACATGGCCAAGGTCGATCTCGCCGCGCTTGTCTTCCCAGCTGCCATAGCTCACGACAATCTCGCCGCCTTCTGTGCCCGGTTTCTTCGAAACCCGGTTGATAAGACCGCCGGAGGAGCCGCGCCCGTAGAGGACGGATGCCGGGCCTTTCAGGATCTCGATCCGCTCGATGTTCGACAGGTCGCGAAAATAGAGGGCGTCGTCGCGCACGCCGTCGATGAAAAGATCGCCATAAGCAATATTGCCGCGGATCACGAATTGATCCCGTTGGCCGTCACCCGTGGCCATGCCGATGCCCGCCACATTCCTGACCGCATCCTGCATCGACAGGGCGCGCTGGTCGCGGATCACCTGATCGGGAATGACGTCGATCGTCTGGGGAATGTCGCGCAGCGGCGCATCGATCTTGAGTGCCGTGGTGTCAGGTGTGCGGTACTCTGGATTCTGGCCGGTCACCACGATGTCGTCGCGGCCCGATCCGGATGCGGTGGCCTCACTGTCGGCGTTCTCCGCCACCGCGCCACAGGCGGGAGAGAACAGCACGCCGCCGCCCAAGGCCGTCAGCAAAGCCAGTATCGATACGATGTTGCCCGCTCGAACGGCAGGAGAATTTTCAGCAATCGCGCGCATGTCGCCCCCTTGAAATATAATGATAATGCGAATCTTTCGCATATTTGGACTGTTACGGCGGCGTCGCAGCCAAAGTCAAGAAAAGCTGGTCGATCCCGTTGAAAATACGGGAGGATTTGCGTGCTCATACGCCCCCAAATAGACGTGCTGCGGATGGGGGTGGCACAGGAAATCATGATGGGAGATGTCCCAGCCATAGGCGCCCGCCATCAGGAAGCAGGCGAGATCGCCGATCCGCGCCCGCTCAACGGGCACATTGCAGGCAAGCACATCCTTGGGCGTGCATAGCTCCCCGGCGAGCGTCAGATTGATGTCTCTGCATTCGGGTCGCGGCCAGGGGTGGGGCCAGGCATCGCGAGGCAGGATCAGGAACGGGTGATTGTGCCCCCAGGAACTGGGCAGGCGGAAATGATGGGTGCCGCCGCGCAGCAGGGCGAAGGTGCGGCCATGAACGAATTTGAGGTCGAGTATCTCACAGACATAGGCTGCATGGTAGGCGGTCAATATCCGGCCACATTCGAATTGCAGGCGAATGTCTTCGCCCACATGTGGCGCGAACGCGCGGGCAAAGCCATCGACGTCGAACCGCCAGTCCGGATCGCCATAGTCGACGCCCCAGCCGCCACCCAGATTGACAACCGCCAGGTCGAGCCCATGCTCGGTCGCCCAGGACCGCGCGAGGCCCAATTCCATCGCGCAGAGCGCGGCATGTCCGGCCGCGTCGCGATTGTTCGACACCGTATGAAAATGGAAGCCTTCGAACCGGAGTGCCGGGCAGTCCCTCAACAGCTTCAATGCCTCGGGGATATCCGGCTGCGCGATGCCGAACTGGGTAGCCGCTCCTCCCATCGTCAGGGTCGCGCCCGGCACAGGGCCGGCAAGGTTCACGCGCAACAATATCGGCAGCACCGCGCCCGCCTGCATGGCGACGGCGTTCACGAGACGAAGCGCGTGCAGGCTCTCCACATGGAGCCGCTCGACGCCCTGCGCCAGGACCAGTTCGATATCCTCCCGCGTGCGTGCCGGACCGCCCATGATGATCCGGGCGTCAGCCCCAACCGCCTCGCGAACCTTCAGTATTTCGCCCGAGGATGCGACCTCGAACCCGGCGACATGCGGCGCCAGGGTTCCCAATATCCGGGAGTCATTATTGGCTTTCACCGCGTAGAACAGTTCGACGCGGGGCGGTAATGAGCCTGCGATGCCGCGAGCATGCCGGTTCAAGGCATCGAGATCGTGCAGGAAGGCGCAAATCGGCCGCCCGCCGGTCAGGACCGCGTCGATCTGGGCGGCGGTAGGTTTCAGCAACGTCACGTCCGCACCGCCCTTCCACGGCGCTCGCCCCGCAGGGCGAGCCACAGGGGATTGGCGATCGCCACATAATCCGGACGCTCGCCGCGACCCGCGAAGCAACTGGTGAAGTTGGCCTTGGCCGGGAGCGTCTCCAACTCCAGCAGCCACGCGATAAGACCCTCCGTCTCCCTGTCTTCGGTCACATTGGCGAGTGTATCGGTCACGGCATGCCAGAGGGAAATTTCCGGCACATCGGCCAAGCGCGTGATCGTCGCGACCACATGATTCAGCTGATTGCTGATGAGATAATAGACCAACCGCTGGCGCGCTTCCTCAGCCGGGAAAAATACGGACGCATCGAGATCGAGGCCCGGCGCGACGCTTTTGAAGCGCTCGCGATCGATGCTGACCCCTTCGAGGTCGCGCACGATCAGGCGGTCCGGATTCCCCCTGTCCAGTGCCAGAAGGCTGTTCTGGCTGTGCGCCTCCAGGCTGACTCCCGTTCGGGCGAACAGGCGAAGCGGCGGGAGGACAGCCTTTCGGACATAGGCACGTAGCCAGGCTTCCGCCTCGGAGGCGCTAGAAGGATTGCAGCCCATCGTCGCCAGCATGGGGCGGCCATCATGGGCCGAGGGTTCAAGGAGGCCCGCCAAGACATAGGCTTTCCGTGCCGGGGCGTCGCGCAGGATAACGCCGGTGATTGCCTCGAGATCGGGATGGTCGATCCAGATGGCGCCAGGTTCGTCGAGGATGTCGAGGCCGCAGGCGACCACCTGCTCCTGGATCGCAGCAAGCGCCCGTCCCGCAGCCATGCTGCGTGCGATCTGCTCTCGTGGATTGGTACGCACGAAATTGGTGATCCGCGCTTCGATCGGAAGCTTGAGGAAGATATTCGCTTCGGGCGCGAACAGCGTGCGAACCGATGACGTTGGCTGCATCCATGCGCCGCTCGGCAAGGTGAGGATCGCGCGTCCCTGTGCTGCAAGATTGGCGAATGCCGGATTGAACTCCAGACGTTCCGCCTGCCAGGGATGGCTAGGAAGCAAAAGACGTTCCCCGATCGCCTTGTCGGACAAGCCCGCAAGGCCAGCGAGAATCTTGCGTGATCGCGCCTCTGCCTGTGCATCGCGCCACAAGGCAGCGCCCACATCGCGATCCGCGATGATCCAGCGCAATTGGAAAACAGCCGCCCGTTCCGGCGCATAATGCTCGACGTCATGCGCGGAAAAGCCATCTATGCTTTTGGCGAAGGGGTGAAAGGGATGGCCATGCCAAAGGCTCCGTTCCATCCCCATGGCAGAATTGTCGGCAGGCCGTGCAACGCAGGCCAGAGCATGATTTTCGCCGCCGTCGATAGCTATCTTGAGCCGCGTCTTGATCATCGCCGCGGGGACGCCGCCCTCGTCGGCAAGAACGTCCGCCATCAGGCCGGCGACGACCGCCGCGTCATTTACGGCCCTTTCCGTCCCGTCGGCAGCTTCGATCCGGACCGGCAGGAGCCAGCGATGGAAGCCCCCCGGTGAGGCACGCAGGCACGAGACGCGGAGGCGCTGTGCCCCCACTTGCAAGATGCAGGCTTCGCCTTCCACCGGCGCGAACCCGGTCACGCGTTCCCGCACCCATGTATTGAGAAGGCGATCCATCGCGATGCCAGCACGCGTGATGGCTGCATCGGCAACTTCTGGAGGCACGGGGAGGGCTGTCGTCATCGGACGCGTTTCTCGATGCTAGTGAAGGTTTGGGGAATGAACAGGAAGGCATCCTAGAAGAGCGGCAGGACGGTGCCGATGCCCCTGTCCTCGGCCCGCTGGAGGATCGCCTTCGCGCAGGCGATGTCGTCGATCGCCATCCCCATCGGATTGAGCAGGATGATTTCATCATCCGTTTCGCGGCCCGGCTTGTCCCCGACGATGATCTCGCCAAGCTCGGCATGGAGGCGCTCGCGCGAGAATTCGCCCGCTTCCACGAGAAGATTGATGATCTTCTTCTCCCGGTTCGACTGGTCCCAATCATCGACGACGACCTTGTCGACCTTGAGGAACACGTCGCGCTCCACGTCCATGATCGAGACGTTGGCAAGAAACGCCCCCCTGGCCAGCCAGTCGAAGGCGAGATAGGGCGTGTCCGTCACGGTACAGGTGATCATGACCGGACAGTCGCGAACCGCCGCCTCCGCGCTCTTGGCGATGATGACGCGCAGATCAGCGAAACGCTGGCGAAGCCGCGCGGAGAGAGCTTCCGACGCCTCTTCGCGCAGATCGAACAGGCGAAGCGTTCTGACCTTAGCGAACTGTTCAAGCAGCATCTGCGCTTGCCGTTCCGCGATCGGTCCGCAACCGATAATGGCTGCCTCGTCAAAGCCCTTTCGCGCCAGATGTTGCGTTGCAACGCCGGTCACGGCGGCAGTTCGCATCGCGCTTAGAAGGCCGCCCTCCATGATCGCCATGGGATAGTTGGTCTCGGGATCATTGAGGACTATGACGGCGCTTGCGCGTTCCATGCCCCTTTTTGCCGGATTGTCATGCTTGGATCCAATCCACTTGAGCCCCGCGACAGGCCGCTCACCGCCGATCCAGGCAGGCATGGCGATAATGCGATCCGCGATATGCCGCGCGCGGGGGCTGCGTAGGTACGGCTTGAGCGGCTGCACGAAGTCACCGGCGGCATGGGAGCGGAAGCCGTCCTCCACCGCGCGCATATAGAGGTCAGAATGTTCCCCGCCGAGCGCGGCGATGTCCGCCCGGGACAAATATCGCAAGGTAGCGCCGTTCATAGTGTCGCCCCTGCCGCCAGAACAGGAGAGCGTGGCATCCATGAGGAGGCCGCCGCGGTGCGACGTGTGGGTGCCCTTGCGACGGCTGATCGTTCGCCAAGACGGAGGAAGGACGCTTCGAACGGCTTGGTGAAGCGACGTTCCTGGCTCGGCCATTCGGGATCATAGACCGTATCGAGATAGCGTTCGCCACGGTCGGGCAGCAGGGTAACGATGCATGACCCTTTGCCAAGATTGGGAATCAGCTTGGTAATCGCCGCCATCACCGTGCCCGATGAGCCGCCCGCCAATATCCCCTGGCTATCCGCGAGACGGCGACAGGCAAGGGTGGATTCCCAGTCCGTCGCGTAGATTACGGCATCCACTTCGGGCAGTGAGAGCTGCTCGGGAACCCTGCTGGCGCCGATTCCGGGAATCTGCCTGTTGCCGCCTTGTCCGCCGAATATCACGGATCCCTCAAGGTCGACCGCGACCACCTCGATTTTCGGCCATCGCTCGCGCAAGCGGCGTGCCAGTCCCATCAAGGTTCCACAGGTTGAGACGGCAGCGACCACATGGGTGGGCTCGACCGGCATTTCCTGCACGATCTCTTCGCCAATGCCGTGATAATGGGCTCGCCAGTTGTCTGGATTGGCATATTGGTTCAGCCAGACGGCGCCGGGAATCGTGCGGACCAACTCATCCACCCGGCTAACGCGAGTATGGAGATAACCGCCCGCCTCGTCCTTCTCGGTCACGAGGTCGATGCGTCCGCCGAACGCCTCGATGAGGCAGCGATTGGCGGGAGCGAGATTGGGATCCACCACCGCCGTGAAGGGGATTCCCTCGCGCTTGGCGATCATGGCGAGAGCTATGGCGAGGTTACCGGACGAGCTTTCGACGAGGTGGCTTTCCGACGTGATCCGGCCCGCAGCCAGCGCCTGCGACACCATGTAATGCGCGGTGCGATCCTTCACACTACCGCCGACATTCAGCATTTCCAGCTTGGCGAATACCGGAACCACATCCGGCGGAAACACGCGGTCAAGGGCGACAAGCGGCGTGTTGCCGACGCACAGTTCTGCTGAAGATTGCATGGCAGCTCCTTCCAAATCCGGATGGGCGCGCGGTGCTATCACCGCTGCTCGTTATTCAGGCGGCTTCATTTTTTCTGAAGCGCTTCAAGGACATAAATTGATTCGCTATTGAGAGTCAATTGCATATAAGATGTAATTTGTTCATCAGCTTTTCTGCTCGTCGAGAGCGGCGGACATGAAATCAGGAATATGAAAGGACTTGCCCAATGCCGACCTTGATCCTGCTTGCCCATGTACCGACGGACTCGGTCAACGAGGGTTTTCTCCCGGCAGCGCAACGCCTTGGCCTGAAGGTGATCCTGCTTACCGATCAGGCCGAAGCCCATCGCCGCCATTTCGAGGCTGCGGACCGGCCCGCCTGCCCCGACAGCATCGTCGAATGCGATGTTTTCAATCCCCTGGCGATCATCGACGAAATCAGCAGCCATGCCGAAAGGCCTGCGGCGATCTTCTCGAACAGCGACCATCTGCAAACCAGCACCGCGCTGGCGGCTGATTATTTCGGCCTGCCCGGCAAGGACTGGAAAACCACCTATCGGACCAAGAACAAGGCAGCGATGCGCAGCCATCTGCGGGATCAAGGCGTCGACACCCTGTGGCATGCCGTTGTCACTCATGAGAACGGCCTGGCGGAGCTTCCCGACGTGCCTTTCCCTTGCGTGGCGAAACCCCGCGAGGGGGTCGGCAGTCAGCTCGTCCGCTTCTGCGAAGACAAGGATGCCCTGATCGCGCATTGTCGGGAGGTCTGGCGCGTCGAGCCCGGTCGGGCCGTGTTGATCGAAGACTATATGGCTGGCGAACTCTATACCTTGGAGACCCTGGGCGATGGGAAAGACATCGCGATTCTGGGTGGTTTCCACGTGGCGCTCAGCCCGCCCCCCGACTTCGTCGAACTCGAAGGACGCTGGGGCAACTGGCTGACGGCGGACCAGAGGAATGCGGTACTATGCCAGATCCGAGCGGTCGGCGTTGGTTTCGGCTCGTGCCACACCGAATTCGTGCTGACGCCGCAGGGACCGCGCATCATCGAGATCAATTACCGAACCGTCGGCGACCATATGGAGTTCATGCTTGAGCATACGCTGGACATCGCATTGTTCGAGAAAATCCTTCGTCTTCACCTTGGCGAACCGCTCGGCACATTCCCGCTCGCGGACAGAGTGGCTGCAATCCGCTATTTTCCGACCGACAGTGCCGGAGAGATCATCTCCGCACCGGAAGGCTTCCTGCGGACAGGCAACGACCTTTGGGTCGAATATCGCTCACTGCGCGCTCCCGGCGAGCGCATGGTGATAAGCTGTTCCAACAAGGATTATTTGGGCGTGTTGAGTGCCAGCGCCCCGGATGCCAGGGCGCTGGCCACAGCCATGGCGCAGGCCAGCGCCGGATTGTCCTGGACAATTCAGCCCTAAGGCGAAATTTCGCTTCTGCGGCAGGCTCGTTGTGCAGGGTGCACAGCCCCATCGACACGTACGATCACGCGCTTTGCTGGAAGGCTGCTGGCCGCGGCCCAAGCGCGTCATTGAACGAGGCTTCGCTTCCCCGTCCCCAAAAATGCACCCGGCGTCACCAGTGCGCGACTGACGAACGGCTCACCATCCTGCGAAATTGAGCCTGGCCAGCGGACGAGCTTGTCCGCCGCAGGAGGCTTGAATGACCCCGACAAAGCTTCTGATCGGACAGATAGTCGTTGTGCTCGCGATCATATCGCTGGGCATCTGGACCGCGACGCAATGGGCGGCGGCATCCCTTGCATACCAACCCGAACTCGGTCTTCCATGGTTTGCTCTGCTGGGCGTGCCCATCTATCATCCCTGGTCGATCTTCCCATGGTGGTTTTCGTTCGAAGCCTATGCACCGGCCGTATTCGACGAGGCTGGCGCGATCGCTGCGGGCGGCGGGCTCCTTGGTTGCGGCGCGGCCATCTTCGGCTCGGTCTGGCGCGCTCGGCAATCGAACAATGTCACCACCTATGGCTCGGCGCGCTGGGCAACACGCAAGGACATCGCATCTGCCGGGCTGCTCGGCGCGAGCGGCGTCGCGCTCGGCCGCATCGGCGACAAATATCTTCGGCACGATGGTCCAGAGCACGTCATGGCCTTCGCTCCGACCCGTTCGGGCAAGGGTGTGGGCCTCGTCGTCCCGACCCTCCTTTCCTGGACCGGCTCGACCGTCGTCCACGACATCAAGGGCGAGAACTGGCAGCTGACCGCCAACTGGCGCTCGCGCTTCTCGCACTGCCTGCTGTTCAATCCGACTGATGCCCGCTCGGCGCGCTACAATCCGTTGCTGGAGGTGCGGCGCGGCATAAACGAAGTCCGCGACGTCCAGAACATCGCAGATATCCTTGTCGATCCGGAAGGTGCGCTGGAGCGCCGCAATCACTGGGAGAAGACCAGCCATGCCCTGCTGGTCGGCGCGATCCTCCATGTCCTCTATGCGGAAGAGGAGAAGACCCTCGCCCGGGTCGCCACATTCCTCTCCGATCCGCAGCGCAGCTTCGCAGCGACCCTCCGCCGGATGATGGCCACCAACCATGTGGGCACGGCGGATGCCCCGCTTGTTCACCCGGTTGTTGCCTCGGCTGCACGCGAACTGCTCAACAAAAGCGAAAACGAGCGTTCCGGCGTGCTGTCGACGGCCATGTCGTTCCTCGGCCTCTATCGCGACCCTACCGTTGCGGCAGTGACCGCGGCATCCGACTGGCGGATCGCCGACCTCGTCGAGGCCCGGCATCCAGTGTCCCTCTACCTGGTGGTACCACCGTCCGACATCAGCCGCACCAAGCCGCTCGTTCGCCTGATCCTCAACCAGATCGGCCGTCGCCTGACCGAAGAGCTTCACGTTCCGGGCGGCGCGGGAGAGACCGGCAACCGCCGTCATCGCCTGCTGATGATGCTCGACGAGTTTCCGGCACTCGGGCGGCTCGACTTCTTCGAGACGAGCCTTGCCTTCCTTGCCGGCTACGGCGTGCGGGCCTTCCTCATCGCCCAGAGCCTGAACCAGATCGAGAAGGCCTATGGCGAGCACAACGCCATACTCGACAACTGCCATGTCCGTATCGCCTTTGCGACCAATGACGAGCGCACCGCCAAGCGCATCTCGGACGCACTCGGCACCGCGACCGAACAGCGGTCGATGCGAAACTATGCCGGGCATCGCCTCGCGCCCTGGCTCGCCCATGTCATGGTCAGCCGGCAGGAGACTGCGCGCGCGTTGCTGACACCGGGCGAGGTGATGCAGCTGGCACCGACCGACGAACTGGTGCTGGTCTCGGGCAGCCCACCGATCCGCGCCAGGAAGCTGCGCTACTATGCGGATCGGCGGTTCGCCGCGCGCGTCCTGCCGCCCCCGTCGCTGGACGCAGGCCGCGACCAAGACCTTCCCGAGGCACGTCCTGATGACTGGGCGGGACAGATTCGCGGGGCGGACATGCGCCTCGCTGCGCAAGCCGACGACGGGGAAGATGCTGAGACCGGAGGGCTTGAACAGGCCCGCCACCCTGCGCACGAGATCGAGCCGACAAGCACGCCAGTGCCGGAGATTGCCGACCCGCTGGGCCTGGGCGAAGACGACACCGACCAGGCCGCTGAAAGCCGCACGATGGACCGCGTCCAGGCGCTCGGCACCGCGCGGACCGTCTATGGCCTCGATACTGCTTCCCCCCGCCCTGACGACCTGCAGCTGGGGCTCTGACCATGGAGAAGATCCGCCACCAGCTTTTCCTGCCCCGGCCGCTCTCCGACCGGCTGGAGGCTCTCGCCGCCAAGCCTGGCGCCACCAAGTCAGCAATCCTTGTTGATGCGCTGACCGCTTGGCTCAATCGGCGGGGCGCCTCAGAACTTGAGGACCGGTTCTCGATCAGGCTGGACCGAATGACGCGGTCGATCGGCCGAGTCGAAGCTGACACGCATGTGATCCTCGAGACATTGGCGCTGTTCATCCGGTTCGAGCTCGCGATCCAGACGCCGCTTGCCGAGAATGACCAGGCGGGCCGGGCGCTGGGCGCCAAGCGGTTCGAGGCCTTCGTGAGCCAGGTTGGCCGCCATGTAGCCGGCGGGCGGCGCACGCTCGGGTCGGAGCAGGATCAATGACGTCGAGACCTCCTCTTTCGCTCGCCTCCGACCGGCGGCGTGCCATGCTGCGGACGGCCATGGGCGAGGATATTGCAGCCCTCCTTGCCGATCCTCTGACGCAGGAGATCATGGTCAATCCGGACGGGGCTCTGCGGGTGGACCGGCTTGGCGAGGGACGGGTCGACACCGGCATATCGATCGAACCTTCCCAGGTCGAAAGGATCATCCGGCTCGTCGCCGCCCATGGCCGCGCGGAAATCCACGCCGACCGGCCGATCATTTCCGCCGAGCTGCCGCCCTATGCGGAGGGTCATGCAGGCGAAAGGTTCGAGGGTGTCCTGCCGCCGATCACTTCCGGGCCCTGTTTCTCAATTAGAAAGCCTGCCGAGCGGCTCTATACGCTCGACGACTATGTCGCCGAGGGCCTTATGCCCCTGACCATGGCAGAGGCGCTGAGGGCGGCTGTAACGCAGCGCCTCAACATCCTCATCGCCGGCGGCACCAGTTCGGGCAAGACGACGCTCGCCAATGCGCTGCTTGCCGAAATGGCCTGGGTCGATGCCCGGGTGATCCTCATCGAGGACACGCGGGAGCTCCAATGCCCGCTTCCTGACACGGTCGCGCTCCGCACCAAGGTCGGCGTTGCATCCATGACCGATCTCGTGCGCTCGACGATGCGTCTGCGGCCCGACCGGATCGTCGTTGGTGAGGTCCGCGGTCCCGAGGCCCTCGACATGCTCAAGGCCTGGAACACTGGGCATCCAGGTGGGATCGCCACGGTCCACGCCAATGGCGCGCAGGCCGCACTGACCCGGATCGAGCAACTGGTTCAGGAGGCGGTTGTCACCGTGCCGCGCCAGCTCATCGCCGAGGCCATCGACCTCATCGTCTTCATTGCAGGACGTGGCAGCGCCCGGCGCATCGCCAGCGTCGCCCGGATGACCGGGCTCGATCCCGACACCGGCGCCTATCGCCTTTCCAGCCTTCTCAAAGCCCAAGGAGATGCTTCATGACGACCCAAACTCGCTTCCTGTCCTTGTCGGTACGCCTTGCTGGCGCGGCGACAGGCCTAGCATTCGCCCTCGCAATCTCCATCCAGGCGCGAGCGGCCGGTTCCGGCATGCCCTGGGAGGAGCCGCTCCAGCAGGTGCTGGAATCCGTACAGGGACCAGTCGCCAAGATCATCGCGGTGATCGTCATCATCGTCACCGGTCTCAGCCTCGCATTCGGGGAGTCATCCGGGGGCTTCCGGCGGCTAATCCAGATCGTGTTCGGCCTGTCGATCGCCTTTGCCGCTTCCAGCTTCTTCCTGAGCTTCTTCAGCTTCGGTGGCGGAGCACTGATCGCATGATCGGGGGCGGCCAGCATCTGGAGGGTTTCGAGGTACCGATCCACGGCGCGCTCGGAAGTCCCATCCTCCTGGGCGGCGCACCCCGCATGCTAGCCATAGTCAACGGCACGCTGGCCGCCGCCGTTGGCCTTGGCCTCCAGCTATGGCTCGCCGGGGTGCTGCTCTGGGCCGCTGGTCACAGCCTCGCCGTGCTCGCGGCGCGGCGCGATCCGAGCTTCGCCCCGGTGCTCATTCGCCATCTTCGCCAGAAAGGGCATCTTTCGTGCTGAACCTTGCCGAATATCGGCGCCGCGCCGACCGTCTTGCCGATCATCTACCCTGGGCCGCCCTGGTTGCACCGGGCATCGTCCTCAACAAGGATGGCAGCTTCCAGCGTACACTGGCCTTCCGGGGGCCGGATCTTGAATCGGCAACCGAGGCCGAACTCATCGCCGCCTGCGCCCGCGCCAACAATGTCCTCAAACGCCTGGGCTCGGGCTGGGCGCTCTACTTCGATGCCGAGCGGCTCGAGAGCCAAGGCTATCCCGTCAGCGTCTTTCCCGATCCCGCAAGCGCCCTCGTCGATCGGGAAAGACGCGCCGCGTTCGAGGCTGCCGGCCTGCATTTCGAGAGCCGCTACCACCTGACGCTGCAATGGCTGCCGCCTGCCGACAGTATCGACAGCGCCGGCCGCGCGCTGGTCGAACGACCGGATGCAGACAAGGGACGAGACTGGCGCGGGGTGCTCGGGCAGTTCGCGGCGGAAACCGACCGAATCCTCGACCTTCTGTCGGGCTTCATGCCGGAGGTCCGGGCGCTCGACGATGCCGAGACGCTGACCTACCTCCATGGCTGCATTTCAGAGAGAGCGCATCCGGTCAGCGTCCCCGAGACGCCCGTCTATCTTGATGCGTTGCTGGTCGATACGCCGCTCGCCGGCGGCCTTGAGCCACGTCTTGGACAGAAGCACCTGCGGACCCTGAGCGTGCTTGGCTTCCCCAGCCTTAGCCATCCGGGAATCCTCGACGCACTCAACCACCAGGACTTTAGCTATCGCTGGGTCACGCGTTTCATTGCGCTCGACAAGACGCAGGCCACCAAGGCGCTAACCAGCATCCGCGGCCAGTGGTTCAACAAGCGCAAGTCGATTACCGCCCTCCTTCGGGAGGTACTCTACAACCAGCCGAGCCAGTTGCTCGACAGCGATGCCGACAACAAGGTTTCGGACGCCGATGCCGCGCTGCAGGTGCTGGGGCAGGACCATGTTGCCTTTGGCTACCTGACGATGACGATCACCGTCGCCGACGAGGACCGGGCGCGGGTCGAGGAAAAGGTCCGCAGCGTCGAGCGGATCGTCAACGGCCTTGGCTTCACGACGATCCGCGAAGGCACCAATGCCGTGGAGGCATGGCTCTCCTCCCTGCCCGGCCAGGCCTATGCCAATGTCCGCCAGCCGCTCGTGCATACTCTCAATCTCGCGCACCTGATGCCGCTGTCGAGCGTCTGGGCTGGCCCTGCGCGCAACGCCCATCTCGACGGGCCACCGCTGCTGGTCGCCAGGACCGCCGGTTCCACCCCCTTCAGGTTTTCAACCCATGTGGGAGACGTCGGCCATATGCTGGTCGCAGGACCGACCGGCGCCGGAAAGTCCGTCCTGCTTTCTGCGATCATGCTGCAGTTCCGGCGCTACGCAAAGGCGCAGGTCTTCATCTTCGACAAGGGCTTTTCTGCCCGTGCGGCGGTGCTCGCGTGCGATGGGGCGCATCACGAGCTGGGGGCCGGCAATGGGGAGGCGCTCGCCTTCCAGCCCTTGGCGGGGATTGATGGCGAGGCCGAACGAAGCTGGGCGGCCGACTGGATCGGCGCGCTCCTCGAGCATGAGGGCGTGGTTCTGACGCCGGATGCCAAGGACATGGTCTGGTCGGCGCTCGGCAGCCTCGCCTCCGCCCCGGTCGAACAGCGCACCCTGACGGGCCTGGCGCTGCTGCTCCAGTCCAATGCGCTGAGGACCGCGCTCCAACCCTATACGCTGGACGGTCCCCATGGGCGCCTGCTCGACGCGGCCGAGCAGCGGCTGGCGCTCGGCGACATGGAATGTTTCGAGACCGAAGCGCTCATGGGCCAGCCCGGCGTGATCGCGCCCGTCCTTTCCTATCTCTTCCATCGCCTCGAGGCACGCTTCGACGGACGGCCGACCTTGCTCATCCTCGACGAGGCCTGGATATTCCTCGACCATCCGCTGTTCGCGGCCCGGATCCGCGAATGGCTCAAGGTCCTGCGCAAGAAGAATGTCGCGGTCCTGTTCGCGACCCAAAGCCTTGCCGACATCGCTGGATCGACGATCGCGCCAGCCATCATCGAGAGCTGCCCGCAGCGCATCCTCCTGCCGAACGACCGCGCGATCGAGCCGCAATCCCGCACCATCTATGAGAGCTTTGGCCTCAATGCGCGCCAGATCGAACTTGTCGCACGCGCCACGCCCAAGCGCCAATATTACCTGCAATCGGCGCGCGGCAACCGCCTGTTCGAACTGGGCCTGGGACCCATTGCCCTGGCGCTCTGCGCAACGTCCGATCCGTCGACCCAGTCCCGCATCAATGCGCTGCTCGAGGCGGGTGGCAGCGCGGACTTCGCCGCGCGCTTCCTCGCGTCGGCCGGACTCGACTGGGTCGCCGAATTGCTCGGCCATGCCTCCGACTTTCCATCCCCCCTACAAGGAAACTGATAATGCGCGTCCCCACGTCCAAGCATCTCGTCGCGGCTGCGCTCGCCGCAGGCGCCGCCACCGCCGTCACGATTGGCGTCATACAACCCTCAAGGCCAGCGCATGCCATCACCGTGTTCGACCCCAGCAACTATGCGCAGAATATCCTCACGGCGGCGCGGACGCTGCAACAGGTCAACCAGCAGATCAGGCAACTTCAGAACGAGGCGCAGATGCTGGTCAACATGGGCAAGAATCTCTCGCGAATCGATTTTCCGCAGCTAGACGCCCTTCGAGCGAAACTGACCGCGATCGATCGGCTGATGGGACAGGCGCAGGGGATCGACTTCCATGTCAGCGAACTCGACGAAAAATTCGCCAGGCTTTTTCCCCGGGACTTTGCCGACGCTCTTCGCACGGACCAGCGCGTCCAGGATGCGCGGAACCGTCTCGATGGCAGCATGGACGGATTCCGCCATGCGATGACGGTCCAGGCGCAGGTGGTCGAAAATGTCCGCGACGACACGCAGGCCCTCGCCGATATCGTCGCCCGGAGCCAGGGCGCCGAAGGATCGCTGCAGGCGACTCAGGCCACCAACCAGTTGCTGGCGCTCACCGCCAAGCAGCAATTCCAACTGCAGCAGATGATGGCCGCGCAGTTCCGCAGTGAAAGCCAGGAACAGGCGAGGCGCGCGACGCAGGCGCTCGAAGCGCGTGCCGCCACCAGAAAGTTCCTCGGCTCCGGATCGGCCTACACGCCGCAATAGCCCCTCTCATGCGGGCGCCAGCCCGATCCGGTCCAAGGCGGCAATGCGGTTTCCCCCTCCCGCCTGCCGCCGCCGCGGGGCGTGGCTCTGCTCCCCCAGCCATGCCCCGCGGTCCCTTGCCAAGCGCAGGAAGCTCCAGCCCCAGGAAGCCCAAGCTCATGAACGACCTCAATGTCATCGACCGCTTCCTGGCAGCGTTCATCACCTATATCGACAGCGGGTTCGGCCTGCTCGGCCCTGACGTCGGCTTCCTGACCTCGACCCTGATCGGCATCGACATCACGCTCGCTGGCCTGTTCTGGGCCTTGGGCGGCGAGGACAATGTCATCGGCCGGTTCGTGCGGAAAATCCTCTACATCGGCGCGTTCGCGTTCATTCTGAACAGCTTCGCGACACTCGCCGACATCATCTTTCGCTCCTTTGCGCAGGCCGGTCTCACCGCAGGCGGCGGAAGCCTCAGCGCCGATGATCTACTGAAGCCCGGGCGTCTTGCCGGTATCGGCTTCCAGGCGGCGTGGCCGCTCCTCGACCAGGCCAGCGAGATGGTCGGGTTCACGACATTCTTCGACAATTTCCTCACCATCATGATCCTGCTGCTCGCCTGGGCGCTCGTGATCATCGCCTTCTTCATCCTTGCGGTGCAGATGTTCGTGACGATCCTCGAGTTCAAGCTCACCAGCCTTGCCGGCTTCATCCTCGTCCCGTTCGCGCTGTGGAACCGCACCAGCTTCCTTGCCGAACGCGTGCTGGGGAATGTCGTTTCCTCAGGGATCAAGGTGATGGTGCTCGCCGTCATCGTGGGCATCGGCTCCAATTTCTTCGCCGAATTCACCGCTGCGCTCCAGGGACAGGAGCCCGACATCGGCCAGGCCATGAGCCTCGTGCTGGCGTCCCTCGCGCTTTTTGGCCTCGGTATCTTCGGCCCGTCGATCGCCAGCGGCCTCGTCGCAGGCGCCCCCCAACTGGGCGCCGGGGCTGCGCTTGGCACGGGCGTAGGTGCTGCGGGCGCCGTCATGATCGGCGGCGGCGCAGCCACTGGCGGCGCGCGCGCTATTGGAGGCGCAGCGCTGGGTGCCGTGCGGTCAGGGACGTCGATGGGCGCCGCTGCCAGCACCGCTTACAGCCTCGGCCGGGAGACTGCCAATCCGCCGTCGGTGGGTGCGGGTCTCGCTGGCGTCGCGCGCGCGGCAGGCAATGCGGCACGAACCCGGATGTCGGATAGGCTTGGCCTTGGCGAAGCAGCAAGCAGCGGTCGCGAGGCAGGCTGGAACGCCATCAATGGCCGCCCGCCATCCGCCGGCGGAGCGAGCGCCAGCGAGGCCATGCCCGGCTGGGCGCGCGCGATGCAAAGCGAACAGGCGAAACGTCACCACCGCCAGGTCGCCCTTCATGCCCTGCAGCAAGGGGATCGCGGCGGCGCCTCCGCCACACCCGACATCAAGGAAAGGAATGACTGAGCCATGATCTTCAAGCGCAGCGTCCAGCGTTATGGCCGCACCCCGCCGCCCGAAACGCCCTATGCACGAGCAGGCCAGATCTGGGACGAGCGCATCGGCTCGGCCCGCGTCCAGGCCCGAAACTGGCGCCTGGCAGCCTTTGCGAGCCTCGCCCTTGCTGGCGGAACATCGGCCGGACTCGTCTGGCAATCGGCGCAGAGCCGCCTCATCCCCTATGTCGTCGAAGTCGATCGGCTGGGCGAAGCGAGGACAGTCAACGAAGCGGTCGCCGACTATCGCCCGACGGACCCGCAGGTGGCATGGCATCTCGCACATTTCATCAGCAATGTGCGGGGCAGTTCGCTCGATCCGTTCCTGGTGCGGCGCGGCTGGCTCGAAGCCTATGAATTCACCACCCAGCGCGGCGCGCAGTTCCTTGGCGACTATGCCCGCGCCAATGACCCCTTCTCCCGGATCGGCGAGCGGACCGTTTCGGTCCAGGTGACAAGCGTCGTCCGGGCTTCCGACAGGTCCTTCCAGGTCAAGTGGACCGAGACTGTGTTCGAGAGAGGCGTGCAAGCCGGGACCAGCCGCTGGACCGCGATCCTGACGATCGTGACCAAGGCGCCCGCTAACGCCGATGTGCTGCGAAAGAACCCACTCGGTATCTATATCGATGCGATCGACTGGAGCCGCGAACTCGACAGCGACGCCCGGCCTGCACCCCTGCGACCGCCCGCTCGGCAAGGGGAGGGCCAGAGCGGCCCAATCCCGCCAGCGCTGGCCGCACCCGCCATTCAGAACAGCCAGGAGACCCAGCCATGAAGACCCGCACCCTTCTCCTATCCGCCATCATTCTTGCAACCTCACACGCCGAGGCGCAGACGGGGCCTTCCTCCCTGCGCAGCATCGCCTCCGCCAACCGCAAGGCGACGGCACAACCGGTGGTCCAGGGCTTCGTCAACGCGATCCAGGTCTATCCCTTTGCCGAGGGCTCGATCTTCCTGGCCTATACGGCTCCAGGGTCAGTGACGGATATCGTGCTGCAGCCAGGCGAGACTCTAGTCGCAGTGGCAAGCGGCGACACGACGCGCTGGGTGATCGGCGACACCACTTCCGGAGGGGGCGGCAGTGGCGATGGCGCGCCCAAGCGAACGCATATCCTCGTAAAGCCTTTTTCGGCAGGCCTCGCGACCAACCTCGTCATTACGACGGACCGACGGACCTATCACCTGCGCCTCGCGAGCACCGCCGCGACAGCCATGGCGGGCATAAGCTGGACCTACCCGCAGGATGATCTCATCGCTTTCAAGCGCAAGGCAGAAGCCGCGCGCGCTGCCGAGCCTGTTGCCTCTGGGCTCGACCTCGCCCAGCTTCATTTCGATTATGCGATTTCCGGCGACCGACCGTCGTGGCGACCCGTGCGCGCCTTTGACGACGGCCGGCAGACCTATATCGAATTCCCGCCGGCGCTGGCCCAGAGCGATGCGCCGCCGCTCTTCGTCCTGGGGACAGACGGCAAGGCAGAACTCGTCAACTACCGCCTGCGCGATCGCTACTATGTCGTCGATCGGCTGTTTGGCGCAGCGGAGCTGAGATTGGGGCTGAAAAAGCAGGAGGTCGTCCGCATCACCCGCATCGAGAGCACAAAGCGCCGGAGGGGCGCATGAGCGTGGCCGACACCCCGATCCTGCCAGTTCCGCCCCAGGCCAAGGTTGATCCGGAAAGTTTCGTCCTGCGGGCGCAACCCACAAAAGCGATCCGCTTCCGCCGCGGCGCCATCATAGGCATCGCCGCGCTAGGGTCGGCAAGCCTCATGGGTGTCGCGTGGATGGCCCTTAAGCCCCAGGTCTTCCGACACGTGGCGCAGGAGAGCGAGCTTTCAAAACCATCGACGAACCCCAGCGACGCACTGGCCGGCCTGCCGGCAGGCTATGGCGACACTCCGAGACTGGGACCACCATTGCCGGGTGATCTCGGGCGACCGATCCTGCGCGCCCAGCAACAGCATCTGGGCGCCGACAAACCAGGCGGCAATCGGCCGGTCGCGGACGCCGCAGAAGCTGAGAGGCTGGCAAGACTGGCGGAACTGAAGGCCGCCCGGGAGTCCGGGATCCTTTTCCAGACAAAGGCTGGCGACCATGCTGCCGAGGTGCCGGCGCTGCCGACCACAATGGCTGCGCCGGATACAATGGCGCCGCAAACCCCACAGGATCGCAAGGTCGCGTTTACGGAACGTCCCAATACCGGCAGCGACGTCAACACATCGATGTTGGCGCCACACGCGTCGCCCTTCCTCCTCGCTGCCGGCAGCATCATATCCGGCAGCCTGATCACTGGGCTGAACTCTGACCTACCCGGGCTCGTGACGGCCCAGGTGACGCAGAATGTCTTCGACAGCACAACTGGCCAGATCCTGCTTGTGCCGCAGGGCGCCCGACTGATCGGGAAATATGACAGCATCGTTGCCTTCGGCCAGCGACGGGCGCTTGTCATCTGGCAGCGTCTCATCTTGCCGGACGGCAGTTCGCTTCGCCTCGACAATTTCCCGGCAACGGACGCGGGGGGCTATGCAGGACTGGCGGACAAGGTCGACTTCCATAGCTGGTCGCTGCTCAAGGGCGTCGCGATCGCAACACTCCTCGGTGTTGGATCGGAACTGACCATCAATGGTGAAAGCGATCTCGTCGAGGCGATCCGGGAATCAACCCAGCAGAATGTCTCGCGGGCCGGCGACCAGATCACGTCGCGCAATCTCGACATCCAACCGACGATCACAGTGCGCCCCGGGACACCCGTGCGCCTGCTGGTCAGCCGCGATCTCATCCTCGCGCCCTGGCGCGGATCGACAGGAGGATAAACATGGCAGAGCTGAAATTGGCCAAGCTGCCGGACAGGACGCCGGTTAAGTTGGCAATCACCGTTACGCCCGACCTGCTCAATGCGCTGCGCGATTATGCAGCAATCTACGCGCAGACCTATGGGACCGAGGAACCGGTAGCCGACCTCATCCCGGCGATGCTGACCGCTTTCCTCGAAAGCGACCGCAACTTTATCCGGGCGCGGGAAACAGTACAGCGAGCCCAATCATGAACGACGCTTCTGACCAGGGCCTTGCTCCCATCACCGTGCGCGTGGCGGCAGCCGTGCGTCTTACCGGTCTCAGCCGGTCCCGCATCTATGAACTGATCCAGGCGGGCGATATCGAGATCGTGAAGGTCGGAAGAGCGACCTTGGTCCGCTACGACAGCCTCCAGCGCTTGACCAGCAGATGAAGCATGCACGTCGTCCTCACGCGCGTGCTGGAGACCGAAGAGACCTGGAAATCGGCTAGCGGTGGCGCTCCATCGCGGTAACAGTAAGGAAGGCAGGGCTGCCATGACCGACATAGACGTCGCTCAGCAGCCAGGCCTCCTCAGCCTCCTTGTCAGCCTCCGCGATCGCCTTCCACCAGAAGCGCAAGGCCGAATCCCACCGATATCCCCGCGATTTCAGCCGGTCCTTCGCTTCAAAGGGCGCATCGATCGCATTGACGCGATAGGTGGATTTTTCCGAACAGGCGATGAGCTTGGCAAGGATTGTTTCGCCGTCAGGCAGACCATGGGCCAGCAGATAGATGAGTGCGAGGATATCGTTCTCGGCTCGATGGCCTTCATAGAACCAGCCGCATTGGGACACGAGGTGGGCAAGGGCGCGTCCATCAAAGCCAAGCTCGAGCCAATCCAGTTCCGCCATGGAGCAGGCCCACGGCTTGCCGGCAATTGCTGGCAGGCGCCGATCAATGAATGGCCTGTCGAACGCCGCATTATGCGCAACGATGATATCAGCGGACGCAAGGATTTCGACGGCGGCCGCTTCATCTATGGCCTGGCCGGCAAGGTCATCTGCCGTAAGTCCGGTCAATTTCGTGATCCTGGGATCGATCGAGGTGCCGGGATCCTCGCGCCAGACCCGTGGCACGCCAACCTGGATCACGCGGCCCAAATCGTCGAACCGGAAGCGCTGGACCGCCAGTTCGATGATCTTGTCGGAATCGCGATCCAGACCGGTCGTTTCCACGTCGACCGCAACGCCAATCCTGTTGGGTACCGATGGATCAGCGTCATGAAACGCCGTGACAAGCACCAACCGGCGCAGGACCCGATAATCGGGATGGCCGCTGAGCGCATCGGCTGCGCGCTCATGGCGATCGACGGCAACGAATGTCATGCTGCCAACGCCCCCTTCATCATTCTTCCACCACCCGGAACACCGGGCCGCTGCTTGCGTCCCCCACCAGATCGACCCGCATCACAGTAGATCAATGTGCTCTTTCAACATGGAGGCCAGTTTGGGCAGGCCCTTGCGCTGAAGCTCGAAGATGAATTCGCTCGGAGAAAATGGCGGATTTCGATAATCTTGCCGCATAGTTCTCAGGGTGGATAGGGCGTCCCCCGGATAGAGCTCGAATGTGCTGCTCAGGAAATCGTCGGGCGTCACGGCTGTGATGCCAAACGGCGCGAGCGCTTCATCCGGGAAATCCTTGAGATTCTCGGTGATGATATGTTCGGCACCGGTGCGGATGGCTGTTGCAAGCACATGGCGATCATCCAAGTCGGGCAGGACGAGCGCTGGGATGAGCCCTTCCGCGCCGCTGACGCAGCTTTCGGGAAAGGCGCGTTCCATCGCCGCGATCTGCGAACGAATGCTTGCCTCCATCTCTGGCCGCTTCGAGAGCAGATTCCGTGTCCATTCGTCCATGATGGTCGGAGACCAGCGGGCGCGGAACAGTCCTGCTTCGGCGAACCGAAGCAGGGCATCCCTTACCCGGAACGGGTAGAGGACGTTGGCATCGAGAACGACGACAAATCTGTCCGCTATGTCGCTCAATCGGCGTCAAACTCCTGACCGAGGCGCTGTAGTTCTGTCATCGCGGCGCGGCGCTCCTCGTCTCTCTTGGCCTTGTAGGCCAGAAGTTCGTTTGCCCTTATCCTGCGATGGGAGCCGACCTTGTGATGGTCGATCACGCCTTCGTCGAGCAGCTTCACCAGAAACGGGCGAGAAACGTTGAGGAGATCGGCCGCTTCCTTCGTGGTGAGTTCCGCTCCATAGGGGACGAGCGTGATCATCTCGCCGCGTCCGACGTGGGTCAGGACGTCGAGCATGAGCTGTCCCAGCGGCGCGGGTAGCTCGAGCTGGAACTGATCGCCATTTTTTTCAACACTGATGGGCAGACCGTCGGGGGTCAGGGCCTTGGCCAGAAGACGTGCGGCTTCGGAGGCCGCGCGGACCTCGTTTTCCGTCGGCGGCCGCTCGGAAAGCGCTTGCTCGCTCATGTCAGTCTCCAATGTGGCTTGGGGTGGATGAAAGCCATATAGTGATTTGTCACCATAAGCGCAATAAATGCAACAAATGAAATATCCGTAACCGGAATCGTTCCACCGGAGCGCGTTCGGATCATCGGAAATTCCGTGGTCGTTGTCGCGTTGCCGCGCATTGCGATCGAGCGGTTAACGGAAGCTGTTGCTTGCCCGTCCACGTCAGGCTGGGCAATCCGGAAGCCGTAGCGGCCAGGCGGGACATCCTCGCTATCGTGCGATGTGCGGCCTAGCGCTGCGGAAGATGGTGCTCATAATTCCTTGAGCGCTGTATCGAGAAGCGCCAAGCGGTCCGCGATGGCATCGCGGATGCTCTCATGAACACTGACTGCAAAATCATCGGGCATCTTTGAACGAGCATTTTCCGCCGCGAGTTCTGCCTTTTCACTGATGTCCGTAACCACCTTTCGGACGATCGTGGGACCAAGGCCTGCCGCCTTTGCGGTCTGCACAAAGTGGCGCCCGAGCACCTCTTCGATCCGATAGTGGCGATTTCGTCCTGCTGACATGGCGAGGCGGAAGTTGCGCTGGCCAAGTTGACCGCGGTCGACTGCCTGCTGGACAGACAGCACATCATAATAGGGGGTCAGCTTGAATCCACCGCGCGGCCGGAGGAACAGACTGAAGTTTTTGGCATGTCCATCGGTTGCCCCGACCAGCCAGAATATGATCTGGCTTGCCAGAAACGCCATCTGATCTTCGGAAGGATCGTCACTGCCGGCTAATAGGCGGATAATGTCCAGCGCCGAAGGCCCGCCCTCATTTTGGTACTTCTGCGAAGAAGGGATGCCGAGCGCCTGGCAGCAGTCTTCCTGAGGCAGGCGCAGAAGCCGTCCGTCAGGGCGCCACCGGCGGTCGAAGCGCTCAACCACGAGAACGCGCCGCTCTCCAAATGTAACGATATCTGTGTGTGCGACGGGCAATCCAAATGCTTCAAGAAGCTTGAGGCAATAATGCTCGTTGTCGACGCTGGCTGTCATATCAATCATGCCGGTTGAGGTCGGGATTTCTCCGAGCAGTGGCTTCAGTATATGTGTCGTCGGGGTTGTACCAACCGGGCGCTTCCATTGCCCTTCATGACGCAGAAGCGCCGTCTTCTCCTGCGCCCCGGCGATCGAAATTCGGAATTCCCGCTCTGGGTCGATGCCAAGCGGCTTTCCCTTGAGATCCGCCAAGAGCCGTTCGATTTCTTCATCGCTGATCGGCTCGGCTTGGATATTCCCGCTGACATCGACGTCATCGCCGTCCGCCAGAAACTGCATGGCGCCCACGCAGTCGCGCCCGATCCTAGCCAGCAAACTATAGGGATCGATGCCTTCCGCACCGGTTCGTTCCGCGACGCGGCGCCGAATGTCCGGGCTGTCGGGCAACAGATTATCGAAGACGGCGATCACTGGCGCTCCCCGATAAGGCGCTTTTCGGAGTGGAAGGGACAGGGACGCGGCAAAGGCGTGCTCCCAATCGAGCCAGCTTGCCTCATATTGGAAGGATACGGCCCCGCTGGGTTCCTTTTCCAGGCGACCTATCTGGCGATTGTTGATGAGCACCCTCAAGGGGGCATGGGTCTTGCTGCGTGTCATGTCAGAATATATCTTCGATATCCTTGCCGCCCTTGCTGCGTGGCCCGAGTTGTAGATCCAGATCCAGAGCGGCCATTATGCCGAATAAGGTGTCCAGCCGCGTACCCTCATGGCCGTTCTCTATCCTGGAGACGGTTTTTTGTCCGGTGCCTACAAGGTCAGCGAGACCCTTTTGGGTAAGGTTGCGATTTACGCGCGCGTTATGGATGGCTGCGCCGAGTTGGAGAGGAGATCGGATTAGGTGATTCATGTGAGTACCTCTCAAACCAGCATACCCTATGAGGTATAAATCTGCAATATACCCTATGTGACGTACTATGTTGATATACCCTACAGGGATTAACGTCGTTTTATACCTTCTGGGGTATGGAGACCGATCATTCCATACTCGCCTACCATCTTTCCTTGAGCGCTCTACCTTCGCGGGAAATTCGCCTTCAGAACCCTCCCACCCACCTGCAATCCATCAAGGTAGTTCGACCAGTGCCGCATCATCCTGACGCGCTCGTCCCAATGGGTGCCGCGCGCATAGGCTCGGCGAACATCATTGGATTCGACGTGGGCTAGTTGGCGCTCAATGGCGTCCGGATGCCACTTGCCCATTTCGTTCAAAAGTGTGCTGGCGGTGGCTCTGAACCCATGAGCCGTCACCTCGTCTTTCCCGAACCCAAGCCGTCGGAGCGCGGCATTCAGGGTATTGTCGGTAATTGGCCGCTCTGCGGAACGAACGCTGGGGAAGAGAAATTTACCACCGCCGGTGATCGGTTCCAGTTCGACCAGCATGTCCAGGACCTGCTGTGTGAGCGGCACCTTATGGGGGCGACGCATCTTCGTCTTCGATGCCGGGATGGTCCAGACGGCCGCCTCGAAATCGAATTCCTTCCACTCAGCCATCCGCAGTTCGCCGGGACGTGGAAACATATGTGGAAGCATCTTTAGCGCGATTCGGACGGTGGGTTGACCGTCATGGGCATCGACCGCGCGAAGGAGGCCACCAAGCGCCTTGGGCTCGAGGATTGCTGCTCGGTGTTGCGGCTTCGGCGTTATCAACGCACCGCGAAGATCAACGGCTACGTCTCGCTGCGCCCGCCCGGTGACGATCGCGTAGCGAAAGATCGTGCCGAAGGTGCTGCGGAGGCGGTTTGCCGTCTCATACCGCCCGCGAACCTCAACGGTGCGGAGGACTTCCAGCAGTTCGGGTGCAGTCAGGTCTGCGATCGGCCGACTGCCAATGAGCGGATAGGCGAGGTCGAGCAGCCAGCGCATTTTCTGGAGCGTCTTGGCCGCACGCCCCTCGATTTCGAGGCGGGCAAGCCATTCATTGGCGATCGCCTTGAAGGTCTCTTCCGATTTGGCCTTCGCCTCGCGAACCTTGGCCTTCCGCAATTCAGCCGGGTCTTGCCCGTCTGCCAGCGCTTCTCGCGCCGCCGTTCTCTTCTCGCGAGCCTTAGCGAGAGACACTTCGGGGTAGCTGCCGAACGAGAGCGTCTTCTGTTTTCCGAGGAAGCTATAGTTCATCCGCCAAAGGCGGCCGCCGTTCTCCTTGACCAGAAGATACAGGCCCAAGCCATCGGTCAGCTTGTAAGGCTTATCCTTTGATTTTGCTGCATTTATCGCCGTCACTGTGAGGGCCATCATGGTATCTCCGAAATGGCAAATTGCCGGATACCATGAAAATACCATGATCAGTGTATGGCTGACAGTGCACCCCCGGGGACGTGCGGGGACGATGGGTTATTCAAAAACCCACGTTTTCCGCCATTTTCTGGACGGCTCTGGATGCTGCTGGATGAGGAAAAAAGAACAAATGGTGCCCGGGGACGGAGTCGAACCGCCGACACTGCGATTTTCAGTCGCATGCTCTACCAACTGAGCTACCCGGGCATGGCGGCCGGTGAGGATCACCGGGCCTTTGGTGAGGCGTGCCTATAGGCATCAGGCCGGGGTGCTGTCTACCCCATCCTCGTCACTTTTTTTCATCTCGTCATCGACCGGGCGGCCGGGTACGCGATAACCTTCGCCCAGCCATTGCAGAAGATCGCGGTCGCGGCAGGCCCTTCCGCAGAAAGGGCGGGTTTCGAGAGCCGAGGACTGGCCGCAAACGGGGCAGGAGGAAGCTTTAGGAGACATGGCCGGCAGATATGGCGAGCGTCGCGTCCGCCTTCAAGCCGATTGCGCCGCCGCGACGGCGGGAAAGGGTCTCGATCCAGTCGGTCGCCTTGTGCAGCCGGTCGATGATCGCAGGTGCCGCCGTGATCGTCGCGGGGCCGCCATTGCCGTGGCGTTCGGCGCGGCGCAGCAGCGCCAGCGC
>Ga0157372_10001387_pt1 | contig 26142 bp, 19 predicted proteins | sample C55metaG_FD_115307 | JGI IMG/M metagenome (GOLD analysis project Ga0157372, IMG submission 115307) | Corn rhizosphere microbial communities from Kellogg Biological Station, Michigan, USA - C5-5 metaG | ecosystem: Host-associated > Plants > Roots > Rhizosphere > Soil | place: USA: Michigan...
CCGACGACTAAATAGTTATCATGTTTTACAAAGCCTTTCCTGCTTAAAACAGGAAAGGCTTTTTTATTTATAACGTATGAAAAAACATATTTTTTCTTTTTTATTGCCGGCGCTTTCCGCGCTTGCTTTAAATGCAGGTGCGCAAACGACTGGTTTGCAGAAAACCGCTAAAGGCGCGCTTTACCAGATCTATACTGCTAACCCGGGTAACAAAGCTAAGATCAACGATGTGCTTACTTTTAACTTTATCCAGAAAACCGATAAAGATTCAGTACTGTTCAGTAGTTATAAGGCAGGGCATCCCGTACAAGCCCAGGTGCAGGCCTCGCAAAATGTAGGCGACCTGATGGAAATATTCCCGCTGCTTGCAGCAAAAGACAGTGCCCTGGTTAAAATTCCAACCGATTCGGTATTTGTTGGTCATGAAGAAGCCCGTCCGCCATTTTTACCTAAAGGCAGCTTTCTTACTTTTATTTTAAAGATAGAGAAGGTGCAATCATTAAATGATGCCATTGCCGAAAGGAATGCAGGCCTTGAAAAACTAAAACAAGCTGAAACAGCCGACAGAGAAAGCTATATTACGGCACATGGTCTTAAACCTGTTACTACAGCTTCAGGCTTAAAATACGTGATAACCAGCCCAACAACCAAAAGAAAGCCACTTAACGGCGATACCGTGCTGGTAAATTATACCGGAAAGTTGCTTAACGGTAAACTGTTTGATACCAGTATTGAAGCTAACGCCAAAGCGGCGGGTATACAACAACCAGGTCGTCCGTATGAGCCTATAAGCGTTGTTTTAGGCGAGCACAGGGTAATATCAGGTTGGGATGAAGGTTTGCTTTTATTAAATGAAGGTTCAAAAGCAACATTTATCATTCCTTCAAATCTTGCCTACGGCGAACGTCCTTACGGATCGGAAATCCCAGGATACAGCACACTGGTATTCGATATCGAACTGGTTAAAATAAAACCGGGTAAACATGCTCTGGTAACCCCGAAACCTGCTGCCGGTAAAGCCCCGCTAAAAAAAGCCGGAGCAAAGAAACCGGTCGCTAAAAAGAACTGATAGAAGAAACCTCTCGCCAAAAGCGGGAGGTTTTTTGTTTATAAGGCATAATTTTTAGTTAAAGTGGTTTATACTTTACCGCCATAAATTCGTTATTAAGTATTCAAGGTTTATTTTTGCAGCATGGTTTTAACCGACACGCACACCCATCAATACTACGAAACCATTCCTGAAAAACGCGCGGCGTTAATGCAGCGTTGTATCGATAATAATATTACCCGTTTGTTTTTACCCAATGTTGATGCGGCTTCCGTTCCGCTGGTTTATGGTTTGGCGAATGAGTATCCTCAATATTGCTATCCGATGCTGGGCCTACACCCCTGTGATGTAAAGGAGAATTGGGAAGAAGAACTTTCGGCTATTATGAATGCCCATCAGCAAAACAGGATCTATGCCATAGGCGAGATAGGTATTGACCTGTATTGGGATAAAACGCATTTAAAGGAGCAGGTAGATGCGTTTGTGAAACAGATCAACTGGGCCAAAAGCCTTGATCTGGCCATTGTGATCCACTGTCGCGATGCATTTGATGAGGTATATGAGGTGCTGAAGCAGGAAGCGGATGAAAAGTTACGGGGTATTTTTCATTGTTTTGGAGGTACTGTTGAGCAAGCCCAAAAAGTGATCGACCTTAATTTTTACCTTGGCATAGGTGGGGTAGTTACTTACAAAAACTCGGGGCTTGATAAAGTAATACCGGAAATTGACCTTAAACATATCGTTTTAGAAACAGATTCTCCGTACCTTACGCCTGTTCCGTTCAGGGGTAAACCTAACGAAAGCTCATACCTGGTATATATCGCCCAAAAGGTAGCGGAGCTTCACCAAACAAGCCTTGAAAAAGTGGCAGAGGTCACTACCGAAAATTCCAGGCTTGTATTCGGAATTTAAAATTGTTTAATATTTATATACAGCATAAACTTAATTAATGAGCCAAATTTTGATCATCTATACCGGAGGGACAATAGGTATGATGAGTGATCCGGTTACAAAGGTGCTCAAGCCTATCAACTTTGAGCAAATAATGGATAACGTGCCCGAGCTTGAAAAGCTTAACTGCCGTATCAAAGTACACTCGTTTGATGAGATCATTGATTCATCAAACATGAACCCTGAAATCTGGAGCGAGCTGGCCGGTTTGATCCAGTCAAACTATCATGATAATGATGGTTTTGTGATTTTGCACGGCTCGGATACGATGGCATATACCGCATCTGCATTAAGTTTTATGTTAGAAAACTTAGGCAAGCCCATTATTTTCACAGGCTCGCAACTGCCGATAAGCGCCATCCGTACTGATGCAAAGGAAAACCTGATGACAGCTATTGAAATAGCTAAAGCTAAAAAGAATGACCGCGCCCGCGTGCCCGAGGTTTGTATCTATTTTGATTATAAACTGTTCCGTGGTAACAGGGCTTTTAAATATAATTCATCAAAGTTTGAGGCTTTCCGCTCGCCAAACTATCCTATATTGGCCGAATCGGGCGTTCATTTACGCTTTAGCGCGAATGATATCAGACAGCCAGAAGACGAAAGCTCGCTGATTGTACACAATAACCTGGTGAATGATGTTGGCGTATTGAAGTTATACCCGGGCATAAGCCCTAAAGTGGTTGAGAACATTTTAAGCGCCGATGTGCGGGGCATAGTAATGGAAACCTTTGGGGCCGGTAATACCACAACCGACAGTTGGTTTATCGATTTGCTTAAAGACGCTATTGACAGCGGTAAGGTGATCCTTGATATTTCGCAATGTAAGGTAGGTACGGTTGAACTCGGCCGTTACGAAACTAGCAAACACCTCAAAGATATCGGCGTAGCCAACGGCTATGACATGACCTTTGAATCGGCTGTTACCAAAATGATGTACCTGCTGGGCCAAAGCGATGATCCCTTGCAGGTAAAAGAATGGCTGGAAACGGATTTGAGAGGCGAGATTACGGTATCGTAAATTCATCGATTACTGTTGTACTGAATATGAAAATTTGACAGATTTTAACGCGAGGCCTTTGAAGACTTACGAAGTTTTTGAAACTTCGTAAGTCTGGATTGGTTAATAAGGATGTTCATGTAAGATTTAAAATATCCTTCTATTAATAAGCTTCATAAAACTATCTTTAAATTTTTCGCTTACAGGGATGTGTTTATCCGCGATATAGATATGATTATCCTGGATTTTTACCAGTTGTTTGGTGTTTACAATATAAGAGTTGTGTACCCGCACAAAGGGGGCCGAAAGCTGCTCTTCAATATTCTTGAGCCTGCGGTAAATTAATAACTGTTCCTGACTGGTAACAAGCCGTACATATTCCTTTTCGCCTTCAAAGTATAAGATCTCGTCAAGTAGGATCCTGCGTAATACCTTGCCCGATTTTATAAAGAAATAGCCCTCATCATTAACCGGGGTTTGTTGCATCACCGGTTCGGACTTGCCAAAATACCCCTCAATTTTTTGCATGGCTGCCAGGAAACGTTTCAGTGTGATTGGTTTCAGCAGATAATCAATAGTTTGATGGGTATAGCTTTCGGCAGCGTATTCTGAATAGGCAGTGGTAAACACAATTTTGGTTTGCGGTGGAAGCAAGCCTGCCAGCTCCATGCCCGTTAATTGCGGCATGTTGATATCCAGAAAAATAAAATCAACCTTATTGGTTTTTAAAAAGGCCAGTGCCTCAAGCGCGTTATAACATTTGGCTTTAAGCTGCCACTGCGTACTTTGCTGCACCAGCATCTCCAGCAGATTAACCGCGTTAGGTTCGTCATCAATTATGATACAGCTTAAATTCATGCTATCGGGATCTTTAAAAACGCGGCAAAGGTGTTGTTACTTTTATCAATTTTAAGGTCAAAATTTGAACCGTACAGCATGGTTAGCCTTTTGGTTAAGTTGACAATGCCGAAACCGGCAGCGCGTTTGCTTGCTACTTCGGCATGGATAGCATTGTTGGTTTTAAAAAAAAGATAATCACCCTGCTGAACCAAAGATATACCAATAAGGTTTTGTTCGCTCGATTTGTCGATGCCGTGCTTGAAAATATTCTCTACAAAGGTCATGAGCAGCATAGGCGGGATGCGGAGATCTGAATTGAAGTTTTTTTCAAAAAAAACAACCACCTCATGCCTGATCCTGATTTTTTCTAATGCGATGTAGTTTTCAATGAACTGTACTTCGGTACCGATGGCTACATCATCCTTGGGGCTTTCATCAACAAAATAGCGCATAATGTCCGAAAGCCGCTCAATCAATGCCGCGGTACGGGGAGCCTCACGGTAAGCTTCGTAATAGATGTTGTTAAGCGTATTGAACAAAAAGTGCGGCTGCACCTGTGATTTGAGCAGGTTTAGTTCGGCCTGGCTTTTTTGAATCATAATCTCTTCCGTTTGCTGCTTTAGCTTAAAATAAGCTATTGCTATGCGAAAGATCAGGCTCATAATGAAAATGAGCACTCCGCCCGAAACATAATTAATGATGGCTTTTTGACTGATATGCTCTGGTGTTTTTGCAAAAAAGGTATTATAAATAAGCAGGGTTGAATAACCCCGGAGCACACCCGTTGCCACTAAAAAAATGATGACAAGTAATACATACCAAACATATTTTTCCTTTTGGTAAAATACAGGATACAGGAACAGGATGTTACCATATATGATGGCCGCGTAAAACGTGGTGTTAACAATGGTATAAACAGCCGATTGGCCTGCTCCATCCATCGGCAGATAAGAAAAAAACAGTAACAGCGACACCGCTAACCATATCAAGAGCTGGAGTTGTGTAATGGAAGGGCGGGTTTTAAATAGTTGCATTTTTAAAATTACTAAGCTTTTTGTTTGTGGATGCCGGTTTTAAATAGTTGCCGGCATTTATTCAATAAATGGCACTAAATGTTCAATAAGTTGGGCTACAGATATATTATTGAATAAATACAGTAATAGGCTAAAAAGAACGCGGCAATGGTTTAACCGGTTTCATCGGATGGTTGATAAAAGGCAGTTTTGAATTGTTAACAGAAATGTATCCTTATCAAACCATCAAATTATCATGAAAACCGAACAATTAGCCGAAAAATTAGTAGCCGTAAGCCTTAGCTTGTTGCTGCTGCTATCGCATACGCCTAAAGTATTTGCTCAAACTGATACCATCCGTGTAAAAGACAAACGCCTGCTTACATCGGCGCTTAAACCCGGGTTAAAGCAATACCTTGTGTATTTTCAAAATACAAAGGACAACCGGAGCCTGAAATTTTGGCTTTGGCTGCGTGATATAAACCTCGAAACCCGTAACGGTGAAAAGGTATTTACTATAACCCAACACTGGTATGGCAGCGATAGCTTATCATACCGTTCCATTTATTCCGTTAATAAAGTACCTGATTTCGCGCCGATTTATCATTCAGAAACCATCGGCAAAAAAACAAAGGCCTTTAACTGGGCTGCCGATAAAGTGATAAGTGCCGACACCGTTGCCAATAACGAGGCTAAGAATTTTAAGCTTGATTTTACCTTCGCCAACTTTAATTGGAATTTAGACATTGAAACCTTTGAGATGTTACCGCTTGCCGAAGGCAAAAGTTTTGCTATCCCCTTTTATGAGGCCGGGATCCCTGCACCGCTTTATGTTTTATACAAAGTAACAGGCAGCGAGTTAATTACTACATTGGATGGTAACAAAGTCGATTGCTGGAAGCTATATAACGAAAGCGATTACAATGGCCACCATTTTACCGAGACCTACTGGATCAGTAAAAAGAACCATGAGTTTTTAAAAGAGGAGGATTCTTTTGGAGGAGGGTATCGCTACAAAATAAAAATGATGGGTGCCGCGACTAACCTGCTGCCGAGGTTTACGAAGTAAAATACATTAAAAGAATATACCAATCCTCTGAAAAACAGCCGGGGCTATGATACTAAAATCATAGCCCCCGGCCTTTGGTATAAGCAGTTAATAGTTTACTGATTCAACCCAAATGCTTCCCAGCCCGATGCGGTAGCCCGGTTACAGGTCATGGCCTGCGTTCCGTTTTCGCTTGAAATGAATTTGCCGTTGTTGCCGCGTAACGTTATTTTTCCGTCGGTGGTAACTATCCAGTCAAATTTTTCCCAATCGCTTGGCGTGGTGCGGTTACAGGTGATGGCTTGTGTGCCGTTTTCTGATGATACATATTTACCCATACTGCGCAGGTAGATTTTGCCGTTGCCTGCGTCAAGAACAGTGAAATGTTCCCAGTCGCCGGCAGTGGTGCGGGTGCAGGTCATAGCCTGCGTACCGTTTTCGCCGCTTACATATTTGCCGTTGAAGCCTTTAAGCGAAATTACTGTACCTATTGGAGGAGTTGGCGGGGGATTGGTAGTACCGCCGGTAATAATAGTGTTCATGGCCGAAAGCAGGGAGTTGGCACCCGAAGCGTCGCCGCCCAAATCCCAGATCATCATGCCCCCTGCCTGGTTAAGTGCCAGGGTAGTTTTGCTTTTAATAGTTGGGATACCATTATAGCCAAAAGTTTGAAAGGTATCCGAGTTAGGGCTACCGCCTATCGCTAAAACATCAACATAGTTCATGGTCGAATAATCGTACCGGTTATCCCTTGCATAAAATGGAACCCCCAGGATAGTTTTGGCTGCAGGCAAACCACGGTTTGCCCAATAGCTTAAACAATCAACAGCCGATTGGTAGGTAGAGTGCTGGAAGTTGTTGTCGTCATAATCCATGATGTTGATCCAATCAAGGATAGAGAACATATTGCTGGTAACGTAAGTAGCCCCAACCGAGATGGAGGCGATGGTACATAACCTGCCGCTGTTATGCATGGCAGTTGATAGTTCCTGCAGTAATAAATAAAAGTTACTGGTTTCGGTACCTGCCGAGGGGAACTCCCAGTCGATATCCACGCCATCAACGTTATACTGGTTACAAAAGTTGACCATATTATTAACAAAAGTGGTACGGTAACCGGCGTTGGCTACAATAGGATGGAAGGCATCGCCGCCGCCACCACCGCCTACAGATATCATTACTTTAACATTATGGCTGTGTGCGTTTGATACCAGGCTGGTGAATTTTGAAAGGTTATCAAGCGGGTTCAGCCCTCCGGTATTGGTAGGGGTAAGAAAGGCGTAGTTAACGTGGGTCAGTTTGCTGTATTGAACAGCATTTACATCGCCCTGCCAGCTGGGCAGGTAGCCTATTACTTTAAATGAGGCAATAGGTACGGCATTGTTAACAGTAACCGGCTTGCTGCTATTATCGGTGTTTGAATCGCTGCCGGTTTTAAACTGGTTCATGTTATCCTTTTTACAGGATGATAGCACTGCGAGCGCAGCCAGGATCAGGCCAAGGAGGTAAGAGTTAAGTTTCGATCTCATAAGTTAATTTGTTAAATGGTTTTAGATGTATTATTTGGTTTATAAATAAGCCGGGCAATAAAACACAAACCTGTTAACCAAATTCATGATACTTATGAATATCATATACTAATACCAGGAAAGGCGCGTTAATAGGTATAATAGATGTTTTTGTATTGGTAAAATTATATAAACATCTTATTATAAATACCTTATAATAACCTCAATACGATTCGATCACAAGCGTGGTAGTGCTTTTGTAGTGTGATGATATACGGAGAAAACCCGCCTTCCCGACAAAAAAATATTTTGATGATACGCTTAACTCACAGTTTATATATTATTATAGACGGGAAAAAGCGTTGAGTGGGGAAATCGCTTACCCGATTTAAAACCAGATAAGCGGGTGCCTGATGGGTAAATTTCGGATAACTTCTTCAACCTGAGGGTTATGATCCAGTTTTTGCCAGGTTGTTAACCACGCTTTTTCATGGTAGGCATTAGCGCCAAACAGCAGGAAAGGCTGCGCAATAGGCCAGTTTTCCCAATACATTACGTCGGGTTTTAAAGTCCATTTACTTTTATTTGCTACGAAAGGATATAGATAACTTATTCCTTTTTTGATGGACTTGCCATCCGGTGTTTCAAAGTTCCATAAATTATCCTGCGGGCTTGTAAGGATCTGGCATAGCATGGTCATGGCATCGAGGTTGAAAATAGAATAGCCATAGGGTTTGGTACGTGCCATCTCTAAGGGGAAGCTGCCATCGGTACCCATTTGGCGGGGAAGCAATATCGTTTTGTATCGCATGCGAATCGAATCGAGTACTATTTCATTTTTGCAAAGTTTGGCAAAGGAGGCTACCTGCATAGCCCAGCAGGTGGCATGGTTATTTTTAACATCCCTTTCCTGCATACCGGGTTTACTGGTCATGAGCCAGTTGGTATAATCGGTAAACCATTTTTTAACAGCGGCTGTAGTTTCCGCGTCCATGGCTTTTTCCATTACAATAATGCCTCGTGCAACTTCCATGAGATGAATGGTGTCGATAATGCCATAATTACGGCCGGTGAACTGCCCCTTAACTGCCTGGGCGAACCAAAGACTTGGGTTCATCAACGTTTCGGGATCAATAAACCAGGCTTTAAGGTGGATTACAGCCTGTTTAACATATTTTACATCTCCGGTTATTTTATAGGCCGATGCCAGGGCGCCGATGATCTTGCTAAAGCGGATCATGGCTTTGCGGTGTTCTACAAAATTATCCGGGTTGGTCATGCCATCGCGGTTGATGTAAGGACCATCGGGGTTTTTAGGATCCGGCCAGAAATAATCGGCTTCTGAAAAAAAGTCGTGTTTACCGCCCGCACTTCTGGGTGAAGATGTCGCTGTAACTGTAACCGGCTGCTGTTGCATGGCCCAGGCGGCCTCGGTCATTATTTGCTTTTTAAGGGTTTGTTCTGCAGTTTTTTCTACAGGAGATTTATCTGATTTTGATTGTACGGGCGTAAAAGCAAATTGCGTTAAGGTTGTAACAGCAATTAAAATTACAGCAAATAATTTTTTCATGGCGATGGTTTATAATGGTGCCGACAAGATAACGATAGGCAATGAAATTGGGTAGCTGTTTTTGAAGTGTAGGGGATTTGAAGGGGACGCTATTCAGTTTCTTTTGATTTTATCTTCCCGCCAATCATAAAGGCCATTCTGCTCAAATACGCCTCCTATAAAAAACCTTGAAAGAAATTCGGAAAAAGAATTGGTTAACACAAAACCCCTTTCGTCCGGATAGTTTATTTGATAACAATTGTTTTCAGGATTGATGATCAATGCCCACGTGTCACAATAACACAAATATTCGCCAATGTATAGTATATTTTGCCCTCTATCGTGAGATAAAAGTTCATTAAGCGGAACGATACGAAACTGGTACTCGTCGGATATAAAACCGTTACTAAACTTATAAAATTGTTTAACATCGTTGGGCAACTTAACACCTGCACTATTTTCAAGCTCTGCTATCTGTTGATCGGTTGCACCCTCATATAACGTAATGTCGGTTTCATCTAAATGGCTTTTCAAATAATTGATAACATCGGATTGATTCAAAAAGATAGATTGCTTTGGTCATAATAACTCGTTATAATGTGCAGATAAGTTTAACAATATACTTAACAACAATCTAAATCCAGGTAAGGGGAATAAAGTTTCAACTCAATAATTGGCAAATGGCATAACTATTGATTAAATAATCTACATCAGTATGTAAAAAGCGTTATTCCGCCATAAAATTATGGTTAGGCACTATAAACATTATGCCAACGTTTTTTATGTTTACGCAAATCATTAGATATGAAAACTCTAAAAACACCTTTATTAGCTCTTGCAATAGCTGTTTTAGCTATCACTACCCAAGCCTGCAAAACCAAAAAAGCGGTTGTGCAAACACCACCGCCGGCCCAGCCAACACAACAAGCTGCAACACCTCCGCCCGCACCAAAACCGGCGCCAACCCCTCCGCCGGCACCTGCTCCTGCACCGGAGAAACCAGATTATAATTTCAGCAATATCCAGTTTGAGTTTAACTCAGCAGTGTTAAAAACTGCTTCGTACCAAACTTTAGATCATATTGTTAAAGAGCTGAAAAAAGACCCGTCGGCGAAATTCGTTTTAAATGGCAATGCTTCTGCCGAAGGTACTGCCGAGCATAACATGTCATTATCTGTAGATAGAGCAAACTCTGTAAAATTGTACCTGGTAAACAGCGGTGTTAATGGCGATAACCTTACTGTAAAAGGCTGGGGCGAAAGCAAACCGATAGCTGATAACACTACCGAAGATGGCCGTGTACTTAACCGTCGTGTTGAGGTTAAGCTGGCACAGTAAATAAAAATTTTCAATGGAAACCACAGGCAGCTCATTGGGCTGCCTTTTTTGTTAGATAAAATTATTCGGTACCGTTAACCAACTGAAAAATAGTGAATAAATGATGGGCCTCATGTAATACAAAAAACTCGGCCCATTTTAAGATGGTTAGCCTGCCATATTTAGGATGTACGCCAATGCACGATAATTCGCTGTCGCTAAGCCCCGATAACAGATCGATAATTGTTGTCCTGTCCGTATTTATCACGTCCAGCAGTTCTCTTAAACCCATTGATCTGAAAGGTATAAACTCAGGATCGAGATCTCCGGTGTAACGATCAAAAACAGGCGTATCTTTATTCAATATCAGGTGTATACGGTCTGTAAATATTTTCTGGTACCGGGCCAGGTGGGCTATGTTATCTAAAGCGCTCCATTTGCCGGGTACCGGTGGCGTAATTAATTTATCGTTGCTTATATAGGCAACCAATTGTTCTATGGTAAGATGCTGGGTTTTTAGTCTTTCGGAGAGTGATGTATATAAGCTCATATGCCTTACGGTTAATTTAAAAATTCATCACAAAAATGATACGATTTTACCAATGATTGAGCCGTTTTGTGTAAAATGATTGCTTTAATTTGGAATGTGTAATACTGTCCGTAGTGCTATATGTTCAGGCATAAAAGCCCCGGTCATTTTTTAACCTTCCTGCTTTATTAAAACGTAAATTTAACCGAACTGGCGCAGGTATTTTGATCACCTATGAATAAATATAAACTATATGCCGGTTTAGTTGGTGCCGGTGCAATAGCGCTTGTTTCAGTTGCGTGGCAAACTAAAGTCGTGAAGCAAGCTGGGCAGGCAAGGAGACGCCCGAATATTATCGTGATCCTGGCCGATGATATGGGTTTTTCTGATCTGGGCTGTTATGGTGGTGAGGTTAATACCCCCAACATCAATTACCTTGCTCAAAATGGTATCCGCTACAGGCAATTCTATAACACATCGCGTTGCTGCCCAACAAGAGCATCTTTACTTACCGGTTTATACAATCAGCAGGCAGGCATAGGCAAAATGACCGACGCCGAAGACGAACCCGGCTATCTCGGTCATATTACAGAAAATGCAGTAACCCTTGCCGAAGTTTTGAAATCCGCAGGTTACCATACCGCCATGTCGGGAAAGTGGCATGTGTCCAACACCAACGGACAGCCTAACGCGCAGGACCAGATGGCCTGGTTAAATCATCATAAAGACTTTGGCGATTTTTCGCCCATTAGCCAGTACCCAACCAGCCGCGGGTTCGAGAAATTTTTCGGAACCATTTGGGGCGTGGTCGATTTTTACGATCCTTTTAGTTTGGTTAGCGGTACTAAGCCCATTAAAACAGTCCCCAAAAACTACTATCATACAGATGCTATTAACGATACAGCGGTAGCTTATATCAAAGGCTACGCTAAATCGTTAAAGCCGTTCTTTTTGTACGTTGCCGAAAATGCACCGCACTGGCCGCTGATGGCAAAACCCGAAGATATTGCCAAATATAAAGACACTTATAAAGCGGGCTGGCAGGCTATTCGCGAAGCGCGGTATAAAAGAATGGTGAAGCTTGGCCTTATCGACCCTGCAAAAACGAAGCTGTCCGATCGCTGGAAAGGCGATCTACAATGGGAAAACAATCCTGATAAAGAGTGGGATGCCATGGCCATGGCTGTTCATGCCGCCATGATTGACAGGATGGATCAGGGTATTGGCCGCATTATTAAAACGCTGAAAGAAACGGGGCAGCTGGATAACACGCTTATCGTTTTCCTGTCGGATAATGGGGCAAGTGCTGAAAACTGCGCTGCTTATGGTCCGGGATTTGATCGCCCTAATGAAACCCGCGACGGACGGAAAATTGTTTATGCCACAAAGAAAGAAGCTTTGCCGGGCCCGGAGACTACTTATTCGTCAATCGGGCCGCGTTGGGCAAACGTAGCCAACACGCCGTATGAATATTGGAAAGCCGAATCATATGAAGGAGGTATTCATACACCGATGATCGCCTTTTGGCCAAAGGGAATTACTGCTAATAGAGGTGGCTTTAATGACCATGTGGGCCATGTGATGGATTTCATGAGCACTTTTGTTGAGCTGGCCGGGGCCAGATACCCTAAAACATATAAGGGGTACAACATTCTACCGACTACAGGTATCAGCCTGGTGCCAAGCTTTAAAGGAAAATATGCTCCGGGTCATGAGGATTTGTTTAACGAGCACTTCGGCGCGAGGTATGCGCGTTCAGGGAACTGGAAGCTGGTATCGCTGAGTAATGATACTACCTGGCATTTGTACGATCTGTCGCGGGATAAAACCGAAACTGCCGATCTGAAATCGAAATACCCGGAAAAAGTGCACCAACTGGATAGCCTTTGGCATATTTGGGCAAATACGCACCAGGTTTTTCCAAAGCCCGGAAATAAGAGTAAATAATAAAAAACCAACAATAAATTAAAACCAAAAGTAAAACGTAGTTTATGAACCGCATTTTTAAAAAAACGTACTTGCTTGTTTCCGGACTGGCAGCATCGTTTGTTGCACAAACAGCGCTGGCACAGGATAAGATGCCGTCTTATCCGCTGATCACGCACAACACTTATTTCAGCATCTGGTCAAACACCGATAAGTTAAATGAATCAACCACCAAACACTGGACAGGGAAAGACCAATCGTTACTGGGCCTCATTAAGGTTGATGGCAATTACTACCGTTTTATGGGCGCATCGGCCGTTAATTATAAAACCATTTTAGCAGCCACCGACGAAAAATCGTACAACAGCCAATACCTGGCCGAAACTGCCCCGGCAGCAGGTTGGGAAAAACCGGGCTTTAATGATCAGGCCTGGAAAAGCAGCGCTGCGCCATTTGGCGATGAACGTGCAAGCAAAGGCACCGAATGGAGAGGTAAAGACATTTGGGTTCGTCGCAAATTCAATATTGCCGAATTACCGAAAGGCCGTTTAATGCTGAAAATTTATCATGATGATGAAGCCGAAGTATACCTGAACGGCCAGCAGATTGCTGCCGAAGGTGGCGCTAACGGCGATTTTGAAACTGTTGCGTTGCCTGCCAGTGCAAAATCGAATCTGAAAGCGGGTGAAAACGTTTTGGCTATTCATTGCAAAAACACCGGTGGCGGCTCGTTTATTGATGCCGGTCTTGCTGAAGAAGTGTTGAGCAAGGATGACGAAGCCGTTAAACTGGCTGAGCAAACCAGCGTTAAAGTTACAGCTACCCAAACCGTATATAACTTTAAAGCAGGTGAGGTAAACCTGAAAGTTACGTTCACTTCGCCATTGGTTATGGGCGATTTGAAATTACTTACCACCCCGGTATCATACATCACTTACCAATTGAAATCAACCGATGGGAAAGCTCATGATGTTCAGATCTATCAGGGGGTATCAAGTAATCTGGCTGTAAATACACCATCACAGGAAGTTACTGCATCAAAATACAGTCAAAACGGCCTTAAGCTGTTAAAAGCCGGCACTGTGGAACAACTCGTATTACAGAAAAAAGGTGATAACCTGCGTATTGACTGGGGCTATGTTTATGTAGCTTCATCAACTGCCGGTGCTAAGCAATACATCACTCCCGAAGGTGATGCTGTTTCATCATTCCTGGGCGCCCAAAAAGGTGAAAATACGGCTACTGGTAAACAATTCATGTTAAGCACAGTATTACCATTTGGTAAAGTAACTGCTGCGCCGGTATCTAAATTTATTTCTGTTGGGTATGATGATATCTATGCTATCCAATATTTTAAAACCAATTTAAGGCCATGGTGGAGAAATACTCCAGGCGCTACTATTGAAGGCGTACTGAGCGATGCTACTAAAACCTACGCTAAAGTGATGGGCACTTGTGTAAAAACAGATGCTAAGATCTGGGCCGACGCGGTTAAAGCCGGCGGTGAAAAATATGCCAAGTTATGTGTAATGGCTTATCGTCAAAGTATTGCCGCACACCAATTGGTTAAAAGCCCGGAGGGTGAATTGCTGTTCCTATCTAAAGAGAACTTTAGCAATGGCTCAATCAACACGGTTGACATTACTTACCCTTCGGCTCCAATGTACCTGCTATACAATCCTGATTTGTTGAAGGGCATGATGAACGGCATCTTCTATTTCAGCGAAAGCGGTAAATGGAATAAACCTTACTCATCGCACGATTTAGGTACTTATCCATTGGCTAACGGCCAAACTTATGGCGAGGACATGCCGGTTGAAGAAAGTGGTAATATGATCATCCTTAACGCTGCTTTAGCAAAAGTTGAAGGCAATGCCAACTATGCTAAAAAACACTGGAAAACATTAACTATCTGGACTGAATACCTTGCTAAATCAGGTTTTGATCCGGGTAGCCAATTGTGTACTGATGACTTCGCCGGTCACCTGGCACACAATGCCAACTTATCAGTAAAAGCTATTGTAGCCATTGACGCCTACGGCGAATTAGCCGGTATGTTAGGTGATGCCGCAACAGCTAAAAAGTACAAAGCTATGGCTAAAGACATGGCTAAAAAATGGGAAGACAAAGCCAACGCGGGCGATCACTACGGCCTGGTGTTTGACAGCAAAGATACCTGGAGCCAGAAATACAACATGGTTTGGGATAAAGTGTTGGGCTTGAAATTATTCCCTCAAAAAGTGTACGATACCGAGCTTAAATACTATTTAGCACACCAAAAGGAGTTTGGTTTGCCGCTTGATAGCCGTAAAACCTACACAAAAAGCGACTGGATCCTTTGGACAGCAGCAATGGCCGATAACCGAGTTGATTTCAACGCTTTAGTTGCCCCGGTTTACAAATTTGCTACCGAAACTTCATCGCGCGTACCACTAAGCGACTGGCATGAAACTACCAATGGTAAAATGGTAGGCTTCCAGGCTCGGAGTGTAATTGGTGGTTATTATATGAAAACTTTAAGAGATAAATTGGCGGGTAATAAACCTTGATGATGAGTGGTGCGGTGAAAACACCGACCACAGGCTAAAATATCAATTGAAAAAGGGGAGCCCGCTACGCAAGCTCCCCTTTTTTGTTAAAGTCTGGTCAAAGTTACGACCACTAAACTTCAGCCAGTAAGCGAAGGTCTTACCTTGTACTGATACAGCTTGTGGTCGGTGTTTTCACCGCACCACTTTTTTCTACATGTGTTCCATATAGTGCGTTATCAATTCATTGTCCTCATTATTGATATAGTACGAAGCTGATGAATGCAAATAATTTTCAGGTAATTGGCATAGCCCGGCTTTAACAGGGTTGTTGTGTATATAATCTAACTTTTGTTCGAGCACTGTGCGATTGTACATTGTTGCCTTATATGGTCGCCGTTCCCAAAACTGATACTCGCGATCGTTCTGAGTGCTTTTGTAATTGTCCAAACTTTGCGAGGTGTTTATTAAGCTAAACTTGAGTTGTTGCGCGGTAAATTTGCTGAAATGCTGTTGTACATTTTTGTTAAGCCAATGAGGTTGTTTGCACCACAAAATATGTACGTGATTAGGCATTATCACATAACCATAAAGCCATATCCTATTATTCTTTACTAAAAAGCTTAAACTGTCGATTACGATTTCTTTGTGATTATCCGGATCAAGTAAGGGTTGCCAGTTAAGGCAGGTTGCAGTAAAAAATTCTATGCCCTGATGCATTATTGATGTTTGTAATACGAATATAACGAATCATGTGGTACGGTGAAAACACCAACCCACAGGCTTTTGGGATTTTAATCGTAATACAGTCTATAGTGAGCATAGGTTGTAAGGAATCATATGGTGCGGTGAAAACACTGACCATAGGCTTTGGAGTTTTATGACTTCCGATAAGGTTGTAAATTTTGCATTGAATAATCAAACTATAGTGCACAGTCTATACAGCTTGTGGTCAGTGTTTTCACCGCACTACTTGCGCCATCCCCCCATCATTTTCTCCTAACATTATTTGATACTCAATAATTGGGTTTTATGATTACTTTCATGCTTCGTTAGCTATAATAAGTTCTATGCCGCTCCCCTTTAAAAAAATATTGGTTAAAACGCTTAAAATAAGCGCCATCACCGTTGTTAGTTTATTGCTGTTGATGTTCCTTTTACCTTACCTTTTTCCCGAAACGGTAACGCAAAAGATAAAGCAATGGGCGGCCGGCAGCGTAAACAGCAAGCTTTCCTTCTCAAGCACACACTTATCATTCTTTAAAAAATTCCCGTCGTTAACGCTTACGTTGAATGATTTTGTACTGAATGGCAGCGTGCCTTTTCAGAATGACACACTAATTTCGGCTAAGGAAATTTCGCTGGCTATAGATCTTTCTTCGGTGTTTAAAAGCAAAGTCAATGTAAATAAGATCTATCTTGATCATGCGTTGATCAACATCCAGGTTGACAGTGCCGGTAAAGCCAATTACAATGTTTACAAATCATCTCCACCTAAACAGGATAATAAAGCGGATACCGCAAGCGCATCATTAGGGATAGAACAGATTTTGATAGACAAAAGCCACCTGGTTTATGACGACCGTTCATTGCCCATGCAGATCAACGCGCGCGAGCTTAACTACAAAGGCAGCGGTGATTTAAGCAAAGATATCTTCGACCTTTATAGCCATGTGGACGCGGCGTCAGTAGATTTTTATTACGGTAACAAAGCTTACGTACTTAAGAAAAAAGTAAATGCAGATCTGGTTACCAGTATCAATACCAAATCATTGGCCTTCGCATTTCAAAAAAATGATCTGCTTATTAACAAACTCCCGGTTAAATTTAAAGGCCGGTTTGAGTTCCTGAAAGATGGTTATGATATGGATTTCAAGATCAGGAGCGATCAGAATGACCTTGGTGACGTTTTTACCGCCATACCGGATGAATACGCCAAATATGTTGATAACATGGATATCAGCGGCAACGGCATCATTCAGCTTGATCTTAGCGGAAAGTACATCGCCTCAAAAAATATTATGCCTAATTTGGGTATCAGCATGAAAGTGCGCGACGGCTCCATCGTTAACAAGAGTACTCCTGCGCCGGTTAAAAATCTGTACCTGAATATGGACGCCAGTTTGCCGGGACTTAATCCTGACAGCTTAAACGTTAATATAGATTCTGTTTACTTCAATATTGGCAAGGATTACTTTGGTTCGGTATTGAAATTAAAAGGGATCAAATCGCCATATATTTATGCTAAAGTGAACACCGAAATTGACCTGGAGCAATGGTACAAGGTTTTTGGCATTAAACCATTCCAGGTAAAAGGAAGGTATGGCCTTCATTTACTGGCCGAAGGTAAATACACCACCGGCATCAGGAAAACGGGCCTAAGGAAAAAAGTTGATACCGTGATAACCAGTATCCCTCAATTCAAACTAAAGTCGACATTCCGGAACGGGTATTTTAAATACACCAAACTGCCACAGTCCATCAACAATATCAGTTTTGACCTGGATGCAGCCTGTCCCGATCATAACATTGCCAACGCCACTATGGATGTGCGCAACCTGAACATCAACGCACTTAATAATTACATAAAGGGCTATTTGAAATTAAGCAATAAGGCTGGCGCATTGATTGATGTCGGGTTGAATGCTAAATTCCATTTAGATGATATCAAGCAGTTTTATCCGGTTGATAGTATTGATTTCCGTGGCGATTTTGATGCTAACCTGCAAAGTAAAGGCAGGTATATCCCGGCCCGCCGCATCTTTCCGGTTACCAATGCTGAGATCAACCTGAAAAACGGATATATCCAAACCAAATACTATCCGCACCCAATGCAAAATGTGCAGGTTAGCGTGAATATTTTTAATAATACCGGCTCGTTAAAAGGGCTTAAGGTGAACATTAAACCGGTGTCGTTCAATTTTGAAGGCCAGCCATTTTTGCTGAGGGCCAATCTCCGCAATTTTGATGACCTTGATTATAACGTAGCCTCGCACGGTAGCCTCGATCTGGGTAAAATTTATAAAGTATTTGCGGTAAAAGGATATGACGTAAATGGTTTTGTAAGCACCAACTTCAAACTGAAGGGTAAACAAAGCGATGCTACTTCGGGGCACTATGATAAGCTGGATAACTCCGGCAGCATGAAGGTGAAGAATATCAAGCTTACAACAGAACTATTCCCGAAACCGTTTTTTATCACCAACGGCGTATTTAGCTTTAACCAGGATAAGATGAAGTTCGATCAGTTTAAGGCTAACTATGGCAAATCAATAGTGGTGCTTGATGGTGCTTTATCCAATGTAATAGGTTATGCTATGCAACCAAATTCGCCGTTAAAAGGCGAGTTTAACCTAAAGAGCGATCTGATCATTGCTGATGATTTTATGGCCTTTGCCGGTGTGCCTGCATCTGCCAAACCGACTAAGTCAGCTGGCGTGATATTGGTACCATCCAATCTCGATCTTAATTTTGCTGCTGATGTTAAAAAGATAAAATATAACGGTTTGAATATCAGTGATGCTAAAGGTGCAATGAACGTCACGAACGGGCAAATTGTACTTAAGCAAACCGGTTTCAGCCTGATAGGTGCTCCCGTAGTTATGGATGCCACTTATGGCAGCATCAACCCGCAAAAAGCATTTTTTGATTACCATATCAACGCCAAAGAGTTTGACATTCAACGTGCTTACCGTGAGATCAAATTGTTTCATGATATGGCAACTTCGGCCGAGCATGTACAAGGTGTTGTATCTTTAGATTATAAGCTGGCAGGTAAGCTTAACAGCGATATGAAGCCGGTTTATCCCTCACTAAAAGGCGGCGGTGTACTTTCTGTAAAACAAGTAAAAGTATACGGATTAAAATTATTAAGCGCGGTTGGCAAGCAAACCGGTCATGACAGTGTTGGACATGGTGATGTGAAAAAGGTTGATATCAAAAGTACCATAGCTAATAACATCATGACTATCGAGCGCACCAAAATGCGTATTGCCGGCTTCAGGCCAAGGTTTGAAGGTCAGGTAGGCCTGGATGGTAAACTAAACCTGAAATTCAGGTTAGGGTTGCCTCCTTTCGGCATCTTCGGTATCCCGATGACCATTACCGGCACCCAGAATAAGCCCATCATCCATTTGGGTAAAGGCAAAAAAGAAGATGAACTTAAGGAGACACAAGACGAAGACTAAGACTAAGAGTGTCTGATAGTCTGCCGATTTCATTTGCAAAAGAAATAAAAGCAGGGATTGTGCGATTCCCTCCCCTGGGAAGGGGGTAGGGAAGGGTTTTAGCGAGATGCCTGATCATTGCAATGGCCAATAAGCCCCTGCCTGCCAATACACAATCCCAACGCACCCCTCCCAAGGGAGGGAATAAAAAACTCACGATGCATATTGCATGAATATAAAATAGTTAACACGCGATAGTTTGTTAACATTAAGTTCATATTGAAATACTTCTTTTGTTTGTCTTTTTGTGCGCAGGCACCAAGAGACAACTTCTTTGCAATGACAATCCGCTTAGTTTTCAGATATGATTAAACTCTACATCAGGCTTATTCAATTAACCTTTTACCTGTTTATATTAATATCTGGTACAGCGGTACGTGCACAATCTAACAAAACCGACCGGTTTCAGCAGCTGCAATTGCTCTCTCAGCAACATCCCGATTCGGTACTCCTCGTGCTGAAAAAGATCCATGCTGATGCAATTCAGGATAATGATAACCTTGCTGCTGGTTTGAGCCTGCAGCAAATGGGGCAGATCTGTTTTAACCAAGGGCATTATGCCCAGGCCCTTGATTTTTATTTACATGCCGATAAGGTATTTGGGCAGGTTGGCAATAAGGACCTGCTGGCCGAAAATTTGGGTAAAATGGGGATCCTGTATTATTACAACAGGCAATCAGATAAGTCATTCCAGTTATACAAAAGAGCACTGACTTTATATAAGGTAACCAATAATAAAAAAGGCCAGGCCGAGATCTTTGGCGCTATAGGCCACCTGTACGAAAAGCACCATAAATACGACAGTTCGTTTTATTACCAGCGACTGGCCCTAAGTAGCTACAAGCGGATAGGCGACGATTACGGACAGGCAAAAATATACGAGAACCTTGGCAGCATTCATGAGGACCTGGCAAATTACGATTCATCATATTCCTGCTTTAAAAAATCGTTAGAGATCTACAACAAGTACAATAATGAAGTTGCCAGTATTGAGGTGATCAATAATATAGGCGATATTTTGCGGAAAACCGGTAAGTACGAAGAGGGGATCATTCAATCGCGTAAAGCTTATGCATTATCGTTGAAAACAGATAACCTGTACCAGCTGGCAGCCTCCTGCCGTGATCTGGGCAAATCATATCAGCTGCTTAACAAATTGGATAGTGCTTATCATTACCTGGAACTCAGCCGTAGGTATTCGCTTGAGGTTTACTCAAGAGAAAGCATTAAGCAAACCTCATTTTTACAGGTGATATATGATATGGATAAGAAAAGCGATGAAATTACGCGCCTTAACAATATCCGTAAAACCAACCAGATAGTCACTATTGCAGGTGTTACTATATCCCTGCTGCTTATTATCCTGGGATTTGTAACCTTCAGCAGGCAGCGCCTTAAAATACGTGACCAGCGTGCCCTGGCCGAACAGAACCGCTCGATATTTGAAGCCCAACGCGATTTAATGGAATTGGAGTTGAAGAACAAGCAACTGGAAGAAGAAAGCCTTAAACAGCAATTGGACCTTAAGGGGCAGGAGCTGTCATCGCACACATTAAACCTTATCAAGAATAACCAATTATTAGAGAGCATGCGCAATACGTTGCAGGATATGGTGAAAGAAGATAAACGCGATCAAAAACGCCAGATGCAGCAAATCATCCAGCAAATAAACCAAAGCTTTAACCACGAGCAGCACTGGAAGGAATTTACGGTAGCATTTGAACAGGTTCACCAAAGCTTTTTCGATAAGCTCAAGCAGCGCACTAATGATCTCACCTCAACAGACCTACGCCTGATTGCCCTCCTTAAGGTTAATATGGATTCGAAGGATATTGCTGGTTTATTAGGGATTTCTATTGATAGCTTGCGGGTTGCACGATATCGTTTAAGGAAAAAACTCAATATTGAACAGGGCGAAAATCTTACCACTTTTATACAGGCCCTGTAGTTTAATTGCCGCTGATTTACTTGTCTTTTTGTGGCTTAACATTAGCTTAATGTAACGGTAATTGAATGATAATGGAGGTTTTTATTTCTTTTATTTTATTGATAATCAGTTTATTATACTTTTATGTTGCCCTGTCGTATACACTGCATGTAACGCTGTTTCCTTTTTGTAACGCTATGTATTAATGCAAGTATGAGTTGTTTAAACACCTTTGCGCCGTCAAAAAGCAAATCACAATTGCATTAATCGTTTCGCAAAATGAAAAAATACTTACAAACATTATTACTCATGCTTTTATGCGTTACAGCCGCTAACGCAACAAAGCTAAAAGGTCATGTTTATGACCGTAAAACGGGTGAGCCTATGGTAGGTGCTACCGTGAGCCTCGACCGAACGAAGATTGCTACTACCACCGGGCTGGACGGCTCGTTTGAATTAAAGGACGTACCAAAAGGCTCTTACACTGTTAGGGTATCTTACATCTTGTATACCACAGCAACGCAACAGGTTGAAATAACTAAAGAAGACAGCCCACATCTGAAAATATACCTCGAGGAGTCGAATAAGCAATTACAGGAAATCAGTGTTGTATCTCAAAAGAACGGATCAACCGAAAGGACAGCCCGCCGAATTGAGCAGCAGGCCACACAGGTAATGAACATCGTATCGGGCAGGGCTATCGAGGTATCTCCCGATTTAACGGTGGCTAACGTTATCTCACGTGTATCAGGTGTATCGGTTGAACGTAACACCAACGGCGATGGCCAATATGCCATCTTACGTGGTATGGATAAACGCTATAATTATACCCTGGTAAACGGCATCAAAATCCCAAGTCCCGATAATAAATACCGTTACGTTCCGCTCGATATCTTCCCTTCAGATCTGCTATCAAGGCTGGAGGTTTATAAGACGCTTACCCCAAACCTGGAAGGTGATGCTGTTGGCGGTGTTGTTAACATGGTGATGAAAGATGCTCCTGAGCGTTTTGAAATTAACGCCAACATCGCGGGCGGTTACAGTCAGCTGCTATTGGATCGTAAATTTATGAGCTATGATTATTCAAGTATTAACCATAAATCCCCTTATGAAATAAATGGTAAAGCCTATCAGGCAACGCAGGCTGATTTTGGTACCGGAACTTTAAATTATTCGCTTAAGCATCCTGCACCAAACCTTGTTGGTAGCTTATCATTAGGTCAGCGTTTTTTTAATAATAAATTAGGTGTGTTGGTAGCCGGTAGTTATCAAAATACCTATCGGGGTAGCAACAGTGTATTCTACAACACTAAAGTAAATCCAACGGCCGAGTATGCCGCGGTTACCAGCCGGGATGACAGGGAATATTCCGAACAGCAAAAACGTTACGGCTTATTTTCAAAAATTGATTACCTGTTAGATAGCCGCAATAAACTGAGCTTTTTTAATACCTATGTTAACTTAACCAGTATCCAGGTCCGCGACGAAAAATCCACCAGTTTTTCAACTGATTACGACCCGGATAAAGGAAATGCCCAGTTAGGTTATTCAACCCGCAGCCGTTTTACCGAGCAACAAATTTACAGCGGAACGCTGCGTGGGGATCATAAATTGTTTAACGATAAACTTAAGGTACAATGGTCGGCGGTTTATTCTTCGGCCGAAAACGAAGTGCCTAATAATACCACCATCAGCCTAAACGGTGTACGCGAAAATTTTGTCGACAGGCGCACTTATCTCACTAACGGTACTTCGCTTACCCACCGCTGGGAGCGTAATACCGACGAGGATAAAGCAGGTTATTTAGACCTTACCTATACCGCGCCAATTGGTGGTGTTAATGTTGATTTCTCTGCCGGTGGTTTATACCGCGATAAAGAGCGCAGCAGCTTCTATAACAATTACAACCTTGCTGCTGCCAATCCAGGCGCATTGTATGGTACTGATTTTACAAATTACACCCAACTGAATTTTAACGTTACAAATCAGGCGGGTGCAGTTGCCAACTCATTAACTAATGATGCATCTGAAAAGATAGGTGCCGGCTATGGTATGTTTAAATTTACTACAAAAACTATTCAGGTAGTTGGTGGTGCACGCGTTGAGCATACTAATCAGGGTTATCACATGCTTTTCCCTCAGGGTGAATCACGCCCTACGGGTAATCAAACATACACTGATGTATTGCCAAGTCTAACGCTCAAATACTTTTTAACCGATAAACAGCAACTGCATGCCTCTTATTTCAAATCGATTAACAGACCTGGTTTTTACGAGATTATACCAGGAACCAGGCCGGGTGAGGACTATGACGAACGTGGCAATGCCGATCTGAAACATGCTATTGCAGATAATTACGATTTAAGATATGAACTTTTCCCTGACGCAAGCATGCAGTTTTTAGCCGGGGCGTTTTACAAACAGATTAAAAACCCGATAGAGTATAGTTTCCAGGCGGATGCTACACGCGGCCAGGATACTTATTATGTTCCGGGCAATTTCGGTACAGCTAAAAACTATGGATTAGAGCTTGATTTGGTTAAGTTTTTTAACAAGTTTGGCGTAAAAGCTAATTATACTTATACCCATTCACGCATCACTACCATCAAAGATACTTATATCGCCGATGCAAATGGTGATACCCACTTGACTACGGTGAATCAAACCAGGCCTTTATATGGTCAGTCTGAGCATATCGCCAACCTGTCATTATTATATAAGGACACTAAGAAGGGCTGGGATGCACAAATTGCCGGAGCCTATACCGGTCCGCGCATCAACACTGTATCGCAGTTTGTGAATAATGACCTTTGGCAGCGTGGCTTTATCCAGATGGATGCATCAGCCGAAAAACGTTTTAAAAATAACCTGAGCGTATTTATCAAAGCGGGCAACCTGCTTAATACCCCAGCTAAGTTGTTCCTGAAAGGTACCAACCCTGAAAATGCTACGCTGAAAGATGATAACATCGTAGCAAACGGACAAACCTTAATCCGCAGTGACTACTATAAGCAAACTTACCTGATAGGTGTTAGATACAAACTTTAAAATAATTTATCAATCATAAATAAAAGGCATTATAATGAAACTAAAACAAATATTCGCGGCAGTGCTGCTATCGGCCATAGCCTTTAGCGGTTGCAGGAAAGCCAACCTTGATGTTGACACCAGCTCAAACGATGGATCGGCAAGCGGTGAAGTATCAGGCGTTTGGGCTAAAGGCAGCACGCAGATCATTAAGGGTGATATTATTATTCCCGAAGGTAAATCACTTACTATTGAAGAGGGTGTAACCGTATTGATGGATACCATAGCTAAACCTGAATTTATAGTAAAAGGGAATCTGTACTCATTAGGTACCGCCGAAAACCCGGTTAGGATAACCGTAAACCCGGCATATCGTACCGACGCCAAAAAATTCGGTAAAATGTGGGGAGGCATCCTTGCAGCTAAAACCTGCGCCGAGCTGGTACTTGACCATACCATTTTAGAGTATGGCGGTAATACCACTTCTGATGCTTCAACTTCGGTAAAACAAGGCCTTTACAAAGCTGTAGCCGGCGAAAATGTACCTGCATTGTGGTTTTCAAACGTTAACGGCAAACTGATTGTTGTAAACTCAACTATCCTCAACTTTCAGGAAGATTGTACTTATATAGAGGGTGGCAAGATCATTTTTGCCAACAATACTTTTTATACCACAGGGGTAACAGGCGGTGAGGCTATGAACTTTAAATCGGGCTGTTTGGCTGACGTTGGCTTTAACCTGGTTTACAGCGCCAACACCAATGCACTGAAGTTATCGAACTCGGGCGACCGTACGCCGCAGGCTTACATCATCTGTTATAATAACACCATGGTAAATACCGGCTGGCGCAGGCCATCGGCCAAGGGCGGTTCTATCTGGCTGGAAAACAACGTACATGCCGATATTTACAACAACCTGTTTGCAAACACCCGTTTTGGTATCAAACGCGACACCAAATCAACTGAAGATAAACGTACCGTGATCAGCAATAACCTTTACTACGGCTACGATCAAACTACGGTAAACCAGTTCCAGCCATCGAAAGATATTATTAGTGGTGTTAATGAGGTCAGAGGCACAAATGCCGGCGATAACGATCCTAAATTTGTGAACTATCCTGAATCTACCCCGGTACTGAACGCAGTTTATGATGTAAACTGGGATTTTCATTTGCAAAGCGGTTCTCCTGCTTTAAATCATGGTATAACCAACTTCACCCGTCACCATGCTGCGGGTATCACCGTAAACGGGATAAATTACGTATCTCCTGCCCCGGCTAATTACATCGGCGCTTTCGGAACAAAATAAATTAACTCATGGCAATGATCCTGCACTCTTTCCTTGCAGGATCATTTTTTTTAATAAATGATCGATGAATAAATTAAGCAAATTAACATATATATTATTTGCTGTAGCCATAGGTAATACGGCTTGCGGCCAAAGCCAGATACGTAACAGTAAAGCGCTTACCATCCCGGGCAGCACAGCCCCCGAAATAAAACCGGTAGTTACTACCGAACCGGTATTATATGATACTGATGATCCGGCAATATGGATCAACTCGGCTGATCCGGCTAAAAGCCTGATCATCGGCACCGATAAAAACAGCGAAGGCGCCCTTTACGTGTGCGACCTGCAGGGTAAAATTATTAAGGATAAGGTGGTTCGTGGCTTAAAACGGCCAAACAACGTTGACCTGGCCTA